>ENA-OQKR01000019-OQKR01000019.1-human-gut-metagenome-genome-assembly--contig:-NODE-19-length-63317-cov-4.001013_pt1 | contig 63317 bp, 55 predicted proteins | sample MGYA00242803_ERZ504806 | MGnify/ENA primary metagenome ERZ504806 (study PRJEB26092, sample SAMD00036399) | human gut metagenome | host: Homo sapiens | study: EMG produced TPA metagenomics assembly of...
GTCTCTTGTGCGGGCACGTAAATGTCGTCTTCCCACTGCTCCATCTTGATGCCGAGTCGACGGAAACTGTCGGGGATAATTCCCAAGTTCTCGTAGGAGACATTCTTGATGGTCAGTTCGCTACGGGTCATGGCTGCCATGCCAATGAAACTGCCCCACTTCAATCATGTCGGGGAGGATGGTATGCTCGGTTCCGTGCAGCTCGTCTACTCCTTCGATAGTCAGGAGGTTGGAGGCGATGCCTTCTATCTTAGCTCCCATCCGGTTCAGCATTCTGCAAAGTTGCTGCACGTAGGGTTCGCAGGCGGCGTTGTAGATGGTGGTCTTGCCTTTGGCAAGGACGGCTGCCATTACGATATTGGCAGTTCCCGTAACAGATGCCTCGTCGAGTAGCATATAACTGCCATGCAGTTGTTTGGCTGAGATTTCGTAGATGCCACGCTCCTCATTATAGACAAAGTCGGCTCCTAAATTCTGGATACCGATAAAGTGTGTATCCAGACGGCGGCGTCCTATCTTGTCTCCGCCCGGCTTGGAAATCATGGCCTTGCCGAAACGTGCCACCATCGGCCCCACCAGCATGACGGAACCGCGCAGGCTGGAACATTTTTTCAGGAACGCGTCACTTTCCAGATAGGCGAAATCAATGTTGGCAGCTTGAAAGCTGTAAGTGTCAATGCCTTTTTTAGATACGCTGACTCCCATATCCCGCATCAATTGGATAAGGTTGTTGACGTCCAGTATGTCCGGGATATTGTGCACAGTCACCTCTTCGGCAGTGAGCAATGTGGCGCAGATAATTTGCAACACCTCGTTTTTTGCTCCTTGGGGGTAAATGTCACCGGAAAGTCTGTGTCCTCCTTCGATTACAAATGATGCCATGAAATTAGTGATTAGGGGTTGGTGATTAGTGATTAGTGGTCTGCATGGTGATGCCGCATGGCATTAATCACTAACCACTAATCATTCAATTTTAGTATTTCCGTTTATTGTTCCGGTTGTTGTTCCGGTTATTCTGGTTGTTCACTTTCGGACGGTAGTTCTGGTCAATACGTTCGGCCATGAGACGGACGATACTGTCTGTCATTTGCAGTTTTCCGTCAGAGAGTTCGGTGAGGTCATCTGAAATCTTACGGTCATCGACGGTATCTTTGTTCCATGCCATGTAGTCTTTCTTCATGTGGTTACAAATGAGCGCTATCAAGTTCTGCTTCTCTTCTCCTTCCGGAAATTCGATGGCTTTCTTTATCAGTACTTCCAGTGTACGGCCATAGTGGCGGTAGCGGATTTTGGTACTGGGGTAGGGGATGCTCTCCGGCTTGGTATTCAGATTGTCCTTGCGGATAATTTCGTACGGATAATCTATATCCAATTGGAAGTTGGCCATGATGGCAAGGTGGTCCCATAGCTTATGTTTGAAGTCGGGCACATCGCGCAGATGGGGAAACATGTTTCCCATGATGTTGATGATTGTGTTTGCGCAACGCTGGCGTTCTGCACGGTCTTCGATTGTCAGCGCGTGGTCTACCATATTCTGGATGCTGCGACCATATTCGGGTAGGGGCATCCGTTTTTGTTGAGTGTTATATTGCATCTTTAATTAGTGATTAATGTTCAACGATTAGTGATTAGGGTTTAGCGATTAGTGGTTAGTGATTAATGGGCTACGTAGTGATACCGCATGGTATTCATCCCTAATCCCTAATCGCTAAACCCTAAATAAGTTTCTTTGGCGTGCCGGCTACGAATTCCTTCAAATAGAAGGGTTCGAAATAGGCCACATCCTTGAAATCTTGTTCGGCTATTGCCTTTTCTGCCAACGGGAACATCATGCCGGCAAGCGGGCGGATGCCGTCGATGAAGTGTGCATTGGGATGCGTGATTTTCTCTTTGCATTTGGCTGCACCGTCACCGAAGAAATAGACGGGATGTTGCTCTAAAAATTCCAGGTAGGAGTTTTCGTCCACAATATCGGCTGCAATGTCGCGCACCGATTTCAAGGCACGGTCGTAGATGGCAGCATAGACTTCCATACGGCGGGCGTCAATCATCGGGCAGAGTAATGCGTCGTCGGGTAACTCATCGTGGTAGAGCAATACCGGTACACACTGGACTTTCAGGGTTTCCAGCCCGATAAGTGGCAGGTTACGTCCATAGCAGACACCTTTTGCCATCGACACGCCGATACGCAACCCGGTATACGAACCAGGGCCGCAGCTCACGGCGACTGCATCCAACGGCATGGCATGGCTATCGGCAAAGGATAGCGCCTCGTCCACAAAGATTCCCAATGAAACGGCGTGTGAAGGGCCATTCAGGTCCTCTTTCTTGAAAACGTTCTGTCCATCCTCGCTCACGGCTACGGAGCAGGCAGAAGTGGACGTTTCAATATGCAAGATACATGACATAACTTCTATTCTGATTTTTATTGTGGCAAATTTACGTGATTATTTTCACTAATTAAAATAATCGTGTAATTTTGCGCAAAACTATAACATTATGATACAATCTATGACAGGCTACGGCAAAGCAACCGTCGAACTGCCTGATAAGAAAATCAACGTTGAAATAAAGTCGCTCAATAGTAAGGCAATGGACCTATCTGCCCGCATTGCTCCGCTTTATCGTGAGAAGGAGATGGAAATCCGTAATGAAATATCACGGAAACTGGAGCGCGGAAAGGTGGATTTCAGCCTTTGGATAGAAAAGAAAGAGAGTGCGGAAAGCGCCACTCCCATCAACCAGACATTGGTTGAGGGATATTACAAGCAGATTTGTGCTATATCAGAAAATCTAGGAATACCTGTGCCGGATGCGACGGACTGGTTTGCCACGTTACTCCGTATGCCGGATGTGATGACGAAGAATGATACGCAGGAACTGAGTGAGGAGGAATGGGCTGTGGTCTATTCGGCTGTGGAAAAGGCTGTCGGTGCGCTGGTGGACTTCCGTAAGCAGGAAGGAGCTGCCCTTGAAAAGAAGTTCCGTGAGAAGATCGCCAATATCTCCCATTTGTTGGAGACTATCGCTCCCTACGAGAAAGAGCGTGTGGCCAAAGTGAAGGAGCGTATTACCGATGCACTGGAAAAGACCTTGAGCGTGGATTATGACAAGAACCGTCTGGAGCAGGAACTCATCTACTACATCGAAAAACTGGATGTGAACGAAGAGAAACAGCGTCTTGGCAATCATCTGAAATATTTTATCAATACGCTGGAAACCGGAACCGGACAAGGCAAGAAGTTAGGGTTCATCGCCCAGGAGATGGGACGTGAAATCAATACCTTGGGCAGTAAGTCCAATCATGCGGAGATGCAGAAGATTGTCGTTCAGATGAAAGATGAATTGGAGCAAATCAAGGAACAAGTATTGAACGTCATGTAGTATCAAATAGTAAATCGTCAAATCGTAAATAATTCGATGGCAAAACTTATCATATTTTCAGCCCCTTCGGGCTCCGGCAAGTCAACGATTATCAACTATCTGCTGACTCAAAATCTGAACTTGGCATTTTCCATCTCAGCGACCAGCCGTCCGCCCCGCGGAACGGAGAAAGATGGAGTGGAGTACTTTTTTTTGACTCCTGACGAGTTCCGTCGTCGCATAGCCAATGATGAATTCCTGGAGTATGAAGAGGTATATCAGGACCGTTTTTACGGAACACTGAAGGAGCAGGTGGAAAAGCAATTGGCTGCCGGACAGAATGTAGTGTTCGATGTGGATGTAGTGGGTGGTTGCAATATCAAGAAATTCTATGGTGAGCGTGCTTTGTCTGTTTTCATTCAGCCACCTTCAGTGGAGGAATTGCGCAAACGCTTGGTGGGGCGCGGAACAGATGCTCCCGAAGTGATAGAGAACCGCGTGGCGAAAGCCGAATACGAACTGGGCTTTGCACCGAAGTTCGATACCGTGATTGTGAACGATGACCTGGAGACAGCCAAAGCGGAAGCATTGAAAGTAATCTCTCAATTCTTGAACGAATGAAACAACGTGGAGGAGTGTACAACCAGTTGGCACCGAGGAGGAAGAATAGCCCGAAGCTGAACAAGGCATTGCTAATTATTAATAGCGTTCTGTTCGTCTGCTCCCTTGTTGTGGGTGTATTGTATATACATCATGGCGAGCCTCGTTCCAGTATTTCAATGTTTCTTATCTCTGTAGTGACGATTTTCAATGCTTGGGCTGCCTGGCGTGCGTTGCAAAGACGTCCTTTGTAAGGTTGTATATGAATAAGAATAAATGAATATAGGAATCTTCAGCGGCTCGTTCAACCCGATACACATCGGACATTTGGCCCTCGCCAACTATCTTTGCGAATACGGGGACCTGGACGAAGTGTGGTTTATAGGTCAACCCCCACAATCCGCTGAAGGAGAAACGAACTGATGGATGACAAGTACGTTTGAAGCTGGTGCAGCTAGCCACTGAGGGTTATCCCAAGTTTCGCGCTTCCGATTTTGAATTCCATCTGCCTCGGCCTTCTTATACTGTTCATACGTTGGACGCACTGAAACGGACTTATCCCCAACACACTTTCCATCTTGTCATTGGTTCGGACAACTGGAGGCTGTTCCACCGTTGGTACGAGTCGGAACGCATTATTGCCGAAAATCATCTTCTGGTTTATCCCCGTCCCGGCTATCCGGTAGAGGCCACCTTTTTACCGCAGAATGTGCGGACAGTTTCTTCTCCGGTATTCGAAATCAGCTCCACTTTTATCCGTCGGGCCATAGAGGAGGGAAAAGACGTACGCTACTTCCTGCATCCGGCTGTGTGCGATGAACTCAAACGGATGCAGAATGAATCTTTAAACTGAAATAAATGTCTGTATTTGTACGTGTTTTCATATTTATTTCTTATTTTTGAACGTATCAACCTTGAATGCATGGAAGAGTTTTCTTAATACATAGATATTCCTTAATTTAATAATCCGCTTATGAGAAAAGAACTACTGTTACTGGGAGCATTCGGTATGCTGACGACAGCGACGCTTTGTGCGCAAGAGTTTCATTTGCAACCTACTCCCCAAGAATATATTACGCAAAAAGATTCTGTTGATATTCCCCGACAATACCAGATCCTTTCCGGCAATTCCGTGCAGGACGGACCTGCGTTGCCTTTACTCCGTTCATTGATGCCGGAAGAGGTGCTTGGCGCTTCTTTCCGTGTATATATAGGAGTGAAAGGAGATAAGATTATTAAGAAATACCAACATCGGATTCCACGCAAATCCGAAGGTTATTTCCTGAAAATAGAAAAAGACTGTATCGTCATAGCCGGTGCTGACGAACGGGGAGCGTACTATGGTGTACAGACTCTTGCGCAGTTGCTTGCTTTAGACAAGCTGCCTTTGGCTGAAGTGACGGACTATCCTGATGTTCCCTATCGGGGTGTGGTAGAAGGTTTTTACGGTGCTCCCTGGAGTCAGGAGGCGCGTATACGCCAGCTTGATTTTTATGGTCGGAACAAAATGAATGTCTATATCTATGGACCAAAAGACGATCCTTATCACCGGACTCCCAACTGGCGCAAGCCTTATCCTGCTCGAGAAGGAGAAAAGTTGAAAGTATTGGTGAATAGGGCGAAGGAGAACAATGTTATTTTCTATTGGGCCATTCATCCGGGTCAGGATATTCGCTGGAATGAAGAAGACCGCTCGTTATTGTTGCAGAAGTTCGAAAGCATGTACCAGTTGGGTGTGCGTGGTTTTGCCGTTTTCTTTGATGATATTTCGGGTGAGGGGACAAAGGCGGACAAGCAGGCTGAACTGTTGAACTATATTGACGACCATTTTGTAAAAGTCAAGCGGGATGTTGCACCATTGATATTGTGTCCCACAGAGTACAACAAGTCATGGACCGATGTGGAGGGAGGCTATCTCACTACGCTTGGTGATAAGTTGAACGAGGGTATCAAGGTGATGTGGACCGGTGATATGGTAGTTGCTACTATAGATAAGTCTACGCTGGACTTCGTCAATCCGCTGCTGAAACGTAAGGCGTACATTTGGTGGAATTTCCCCGTTTCGGATTATGTACAAGACCATTTGCTGCTAGGGCCGGTTTATGGAAACGGGCTTGATATAAAAGATGATATGTCTGCTTTTGTTTCCAATCCGATGGAACATGCCGAGGCTTCCAAAATCTCTCTGTACAGTGTAGCTGATTATACTTGGAATATGGAGAATTATGATAGTGAAACTTCTTGGAAACATGCAGTCAGAGACCTTATGCCACTTCATGCCGAATATTTGGAAATCTTCGCTGCTCATAATTCCGACCCGGGACAGAATGGACATCGCTTCCGTCGTGAAGAGTCCGTTGCCATTCAGCCTGCTCTCTCTGCCTTGTTGAAAGCCTATCAAGAGAAAAACGAGATAGATGAAGATGCCTATCGGCAGGTAGCTGAGGAATGCCGGAAGATAATCGTTGCCGCTGATGGATTGCTTGCGTCGGGAAATGAGAATCGTCCGTTGATAACTGAAATAAGGCCTTGGCTCATTCAGTTCAAACAAGTGGGAGAGTATGGTGCGGAGGTGCTGAACATGATACGCCTGCGCCAGCAGAAGGATGCATTTATAGATAGCTACGAACACGCCCGCGCCCTGCTGGTGCTGATGGGTGAGACGGATGCCCAATATAAAGCGGGCATAAAGAGCGGCAGCCTGCATCTGATGCCTACTTTCAATGCTTTGTTCGAAGCGGCGACAACGGGCTATAATGCAGCGTTCCATGCCGGGCTTGATACAAAGGCTGTTTATTCTCCCTACACGTTGAAGAGCGACGTGAATCAGTTGGCTTCGCTTCCTATTCAGCAGAAGGGAAAGGTGAATACAATTATTCCGTCCAATGAAGTCATCAACTGGCAGGCAGGCGGTGTGCTGACCATTTCGATGGATTATGCCCGCCAGTTGAGTTCGGTGCTTATTGATTTGGGAGATGCGGAGGTGGCTAATTCTAAGTTTAAACTGGAAGTAACTTCGGATGGTACAAACTGGCAGGCGGTGGATTTGAAACCGGGATACAGAACGCAGGTGAAGGCATCTCTCAAGGATTTGAGCGTTGCGAAGATGAGGCTGGTGAATGTATCCGACACAGAGCAGAAGGTGTATTTCAAAATGTTCCGTTTTATGGAGAATTGATATGGTTCCTGATTCTTAAAATAGAGTTACGCGTCTGGGACGATGCTCCCCGTTGTTCTTAAGATCGGAATGACGGGGAGCACTTTTTTAGGAAGTTATTCAAGGCATTTGTCCAAGTCGCGGATGATTTGCTCTTTATCCATATTTTGTCCGATGAATACTATCTTCAGCATGCGGTCGCCGTATTGTTCGTCCCAGTCTCTTAGCAATCCCGGTTCTTGGCGCATCAGTTCTATCATGTCTTCTTCGGGAGCGGTGGCATACCATTGTCCGGCTTCAGTTATTTTCTTCTGTATACCTGCTTGTTCAAAGAGGAAGGACATGTCGCGGTTGTGGCTGAAGTAGCAGACACCCTTGGCGCGGATAACGCTGCGGGGCCATTTGGTAGCGACATAGTGGTCGAACTTATGAATGTCGAATGCAGGACGGCGGTAGTAGACAAATGTGCCAATACCGTATTCTTCTACTTCACCTCCTTCGTGATGGTGGTGATGACATTTCTCGTGATGATGTTCGCTTTCATGATGATGTTCATCTTCGTGATGGTAATGCGCCTCTTTTTCCTCCTCTTCGCTTACTTGTTGCTCTATGCCACGAATCCATCCGGCGGAAGTTGCGGCACGTTCAAAGTTAAAGAGGTGGGTATGGATAATCTTATCCAGGTCTACATCTGCATAGTTGCACTCTATAATTTGGGCACCGGGTTGCAAGGTGTGGATAATCTGCCTGATACGTTTTAATTCCTCGGGCTGTACTTCTGCTGCTTTGTTCAGCAGGATAATATTGCAGAACTCAATCTGCTGAATGATGAGGTTTTCTATATCTTCCTCATCAATGCCTTTGCGTGTCAAATCATCTCCGCAAGAAAATTCACTTTGCAGACGTAAGGCGTCCACCACGGTGGTAATGCAGTCTAAGCGGCAAATACCGTATTTAGTATACGCTCCTCCCATATGAGGAATGGAGCAGAGTGTTTGGGCAATAGGCTCCGGTTCACAGATGCCACTCGCTTCAATCACGATGTAGTCGAAGCGTTGCATCTTCATGATTTCGAACATCTGCTCTATCAAGTCTGTCTTCAGCGTACAGCAGATACAGCCATTCTGCAGAGCTACCAGGCTGTCGTCTTTCTTGCCCACGATGCCGCCCTTTTGGATGAGGTCCGCGTCAATGTTTACCTCGCCTATGTCATTGACGATAACGGCAAACTTAATGCCACGTTTATTAGAAAGAATGTGATTTACCAACGTCGTTTTGCCACTGCCTAGATAACCGGTCAACAGCAGTACGGGGATTTCTATTGTATTCATAATCGTTTGGTTTGCTTCAATGATAATGGTCTTCTCTTATTAACTTCCGCAAAGTTATCTGATTTATGTGATAATGGATTGAAAAAAACAAAATTTTGTTTCTTCTATATTATTAAACAGAAAAAAGGTGAAAAGCTTTGAGCCCCTCACCTTTCTTCTGTTGTAGTTGTACTATGGCTTTAGTTCTTACAGAATCCCTTGCGCCATCATCGCCTTTGCCACCTTCATAAATCCGGCCACATTGGCACCCTTCACGTAATTTACATAACCGTCGGCTTCCGTACCATATTGCACGCAAGCTTCGTGAATGTTCTTCATGATGCTCTTCAATTTCTCGTCCACTTCCTCTGCACTCCAGCTCAACTTGATGGAGTTCTGAGTCATTTCGAGACCGGATACTGATACACCGCCGGCGTTGGCTGCCTTACCTGGAGCATACAGAATCTTTGCATCTTGGAATACGCGGATTGCTTCAGGGGTAGAAGGCATGTTTGCACCTTCGGACACAGCCATGACACCATTAGCAATTAGTTTTTTTGCATCATCTCCGTTTATTTCATTTTGAGTTGCAGAAGGCAAGGCGATGTCTGCTTTTTCACCCCAAGGACGTGCACCTTCTACATACTTGACACCCGGATATTGTTCAGCATATTCGCGGATACGTCCACGATAGAGGTTTTTCAGCTCCATGATGTAATCCAACTTTTCGCGGTCAATGCCGTCCGGATCGTATACATAACCGTCAGAATCAGACATGGTCAATACCTTACCACCCAATTCCAATACTTTCTCGGCCGTATATTGAGCTACGTTACCGGAACCGGAAATCAGACAAGTTTTGCCTTTCAAGTCAGTACCCTTAGTCTTTAACATTTCCATCAGGAAGTAGATGTTACCGTAGCCGGTAGCTTCCGGACGAATCAGCGAACCGCCGAACTCACGGCCCTTACCGGTGAAAGTACCCGTAAATTCATGAGCCAGCTTCTTATACATACCGAACATGAAACCTACTTCGCGACCACCTACACCGATATCACCGGCAGGTACGTCTGTTTCAGGACCGATATGACGCCACAACTCCAGCATGAAAGCCTGAACGAAACGCATAACCTCAGCATTCGACTTGCCGCGCGGAGAGAAGTCCGAACCGCCTTTACCGCCACCCATAGGCAGAGTTGTCAATGAGTTTTTAAATGTCTGCTCGAAAGCAAGGAATTTCAGGATGCTCAGGTTTACAGAAGAGTGGAAACGAACACCGCCTTTATATGGGCCGATAGCGTTGTTGTGCTGCACACGATAGCCCATGTTGGTTTGTACGTTACCTTTATCGTCTACCCAAGTAACACGGAATTGGTAAACGCGATCGGGGATGCAAAGACGTTCAATCAGATTGGCTTTGTCAAACTCCGGATGCTTGTTATACTCTTCTTCAATCGTAGAAAGAACTTCTTCTACTGCTTGATGATACTCCGGTTCGTTGGGGAACCGTCTTTTCAGGTCTTCTAATACCTTAGCTGCATTCATAATCTATTTCTTTTATTGGTTGCTACTATATGTTACCTAAAACAATTCGATTTTCGGTTTGTTTCCTTTTCCTCTCATTGCGGTTGCAAAAGTACACATAAAAATGAAACGGGCAAACATTTTATAAAGAAAATGCGGTATAAAACAACAATTTTATTGTTTTATACCGCAAAATGGAATAAAAAGATATTATTTATCCTCTTTTTAGAGACTTTATGACGGGAATAAACACTAAAGCCGCCGAAATGGCAAGCGTTAGGATAATTGGACCGTCAATTCGTTCGACAGATATCAAAACAATGTAGCAAAGTGCTGCCCAAAGCAGCACAATGCAAACTATTTGGAATTTTGATAACGGTCGTCTCATTTGGCAGCCTTCTTTTTGTCTACGATAGCATCGATAACTGCTACTGCAGTGATGTTAACGATATCGCGCACGGAGCTCTCAAAATCGGTAAAGTGGATAGGCTTGTTCAATCCCATTTGGATAGGACCAATCAGTTCGGCATCTGTATCCATGGCCTGCAACAGTTTGTAAGCAGAGTTTGCAGAACTCAAGTTCGGGAAAATCAGTGTGTTTACGTCTTTTCCTTTCAGGCGTGTAAACGGGTACTTGGCATCACGCATTTCGCGGTTCATGGCGAAATTCACCTGCATTTCTCCGTCAATGGCAAGGTCAGGATAGTTTTGTTGCATATAATCCACTGCTTCGTGTACACTTACCGGGCTACCTTCCTTATCCGCACCGAAGTTGGAGTAACTCAACATGGCCATTACCGGTGTATGATTGAAGAAGCGGACGGTATATTCCGACAGCTTGGCAATATCGATTAGCGTTTCGGCATTGGGATGACGGTTAATCAGCGTATCGGCCAGGAAGTATGTACCTTTTTTGGAGTTCAGGATATGCATGGTGCCGAAATGCTTGTATTCCGGACGGATGCCGATGACTTCCTTGGCAACCTTGATGGTATTGCTGTATTTGGTGTAAAGACCTGTGATGAAAGCGTCTGCTTCACCCGTTTCCACCATCATCATACCAAAGTAGTTACGTTCGAACATTTTGTCATTGGCTTCTTCGTAAGTGACGCCTTCGCGGGCACGTTTTTCGGATAGAATGCGGGCATAGCGTTCACGGCGCGGCGCTTCATCCGGATGACGCAGATTTACTATCTCAATACCTTCAAGGCTAAGGTCTAGTTCTTTTGCCAGCTTCTCGATAGCTTCGTCGTTGCCCAATATAATAGGATGACAGATACCTTCAGCCTTGGCTTCCACAGCAGCTTTCAGCATATTGGGGTGGATACCTTCGGCAAATACCACACGTTGCGGGTTGCGGCGGGCGGTGTCGTAGAGTTGGCGGGTCAGTTTGCTTTCGTAACCCATCAGCTCGCGCAGTTGCAGGCGGTAGGCATCCCAGTCTTCGATGTCTTTGCGGGCTACACCGCTTTCCATGGCGGCTTTGGCCACAGCGCAGGACACTTCGGTGATGAGGCGCGGGTCAACCGGTTTCGGGATGAAGTATTCGGGACCGAAGGTGAAGTTGTTTACATGGTATGCTTCATTCACAACATCGGGCACGGGCTGCTTGGCAAGGTTGGCAATGGCGTGCACGGCAGCAATTTTCATGGCTTCGTTGATGGCTTTTGCCTGCGTGTCGAGGGCGCCGCGGAAGATGTAGGGGAAACCGATTACATTATTAATCTGGTTAGGATAGTCGGAACGACCGGTAGACATCAGTACGTCCGGACGTGCCGCCATGGCGTCTTCGTAAGAGATTTCCGGAGTAGGGTTGGCAAGGGCAAACACGATGGGATGGTCTGCCATGCTGCGAACCATGTCCTGGGTCAACACATTACCTTTTGACAGTCCGAGGAATACATCGGCGCCTTTGATGGCTTCTGCCAGAGTATGTACATCGCGACGGTCGGTGGCAAAGTAACGTTTTTGCTCGGTCAGATTCTCGCGATCGCTGGTAATGACTCCCTTACTGTCCAGCATCAGGATATTCTCACGGCGTGCACCGAGCGCTTCATACAGTTTGGTACATGAGGTGGCGGAAGCCCCGGCACCGTTTACGACGATTTTCACTTCCTCTATCTTCTTGCCTGCCACTTCCAGGGCGTTCAGCAATCCTGCGCTGGAGATGATGGCGGTGCCGTGCTGGTCGTCGTGCATCACGGGGATGTCCAATTCTTCTTTCAGGCGGCGTTCTATTTCGAAACATTCGGGTGCTTTGATGTCTTCCAAGTTGATACCTCCGAATGTTGGGGCAATAGCCTTGACAGCTTCGATGAACTTGTCGGGGTCTTTTTCATTTACTTCGATGTCGAATACGTCGATACCGGCATAAATTTTGAACAACAGACCTTTACCCTCCATGACGGGTTTGCCGCTGAGGGCACCGATATCGCCCAGGCCGAGCACGGCGGTTCCGTTGGAGATTACAGCTACCAGATTGCCTTTGGCTGTATATTTATATGCATCTTGCGGGTTTTTCTCAATTTCGAGGCACGGTTCTGCAACGCCCGGAGAGTAGGCGAGAGAAAGATCGGTTTGTGTACTGTAAGGCTTGGTGGGTACTACTTCAATCTTACCCGGTTTGCCTTGCGAATGGTAGAGCAAGGCTGCTTCTTTGGTTATTTTAGCCATGGTAGAATAGTTAAATTGGTTATAATTTGGCTGCAAATGTAGGTATAAAAGTTCTAAATTGTAGCTCGCTGTCAATAAAATCTATTACTTTTATCAGTTAATTAGCTTAAAATGCTTATTTTTGGCATCAGATTTTAGAAATTACCCCCATTTATTAACTTAACACATGAGTTGCATGAGAATTTTGAAACTTCCTCTGGCAGGATTATTATTTTGTGTAATGGCACTATTTGCTGGATGTAAAACGAGTAATGAACCTAAGGCACCGGTTGCTCTGACCTGGGAAATGGGTGCAAGTGACATCGAACCCGGATATTATGAGAATACCTTTATTCTCAAGAATATCTCTCAAAAACCTCTAAAAAAGAACTGGACGATTTACTATTCACAGCTTCCCCGAGGGGTGAAGCAGGAAGGAGCCTCTGAAGTGAAGGTAGAGGTAGTGAACGGTAATTTTTTCAAAATGTATCCGACAGACGAATTTGCTTCGCTGGCTCCCGGTGATTCCATGCGGATTACTTTCCTTTGCACTTACAAGCTGGACCGGAACTCCCATGTACCGGAAGGAACTTATTGGGTGGAGACTGTGGATGGTAAAGAGGGCAGTCCGTTGCCCGTGGCTTTGAAGGCGCTGCCGCTTCCTTCTCCCGAGTCAATGAGCGGCTATCCGGATGCGACTAAGATTTATGAATCCAATCTTCGCTTGGCTGGTGCTCCTGCTTTGGTGCAGTCAGACATTCTTCCGTCTGTAAAGAAAGCGGTAGCCATTGAAGGCGATAATGTCGTATTGGAAGGTAAGGTAGCTTTGGCATTTCCGGAGAACTTTGCCGGTGAAGCCAAGTTGCTGAAAGAGAAACTGACTGGTTTGTATGGTTTGGAAGTTGTCGGAAATGCTTCCGTGAAGATTGTGCTGGAAGAACTGCTTGATAGGAAGGAGGCCGTAAATGATGAATATTATACTATCAATATAGGTGACAACCTGATAAAAATCAGTGCTGCCACTCCTCATGGCATTTTTAATGGTACACAGACACTTTTGTCAATGTTGAAGGGCAAGCAGACACCTTATTTGCTGGAGGCAGTCTCCATCCGGGATTATCCGGACTTGGCATATCGTGGACAAATGATAGATATTGCCCGTAATTTCACCGCTCCGGAGAACTTGAAGAAACTGGTGGATATTTTTGCATCTTATAAATTGAATGTCCTGCATTTCCATTTTTGTGATGATGAAGCCTGGCGTTTGGAGATTCCCGGTTTGGAGGAACTGACTGCTGTGGGTAGCCGTCGCGGGCATACCACTGACGAAAGCCAGTGCCTCTACCCATGTTATGACGGTGGCTATGACCCTGATGCAAAGACTGTAGGCAATGGATATTATAGCCGCGAGGAATTTATTGATTTGCTGAAGTATGCTGCCGAAAGACATGTCCGCATTGTTCCGGAAATAGAATCTCCGGGGCATGCCCGCGCTGCCATTGTCTCCATGAAGGCACGCTATAACAAATATTTTGAAACTGATCCGGGGAAAGCTACAGAATATATGTTGAGTGAACCGGAAGATACTTCACGTTATGTTTCTGTACAATATTATACGGACAATGTGATGAATGTCGCCTTGCCTTCTACTTACCGTTTTATGGAGAAGGTGATTCAGGAACTTAATGCGATGTATCAGGAAGCCGGTCTTTCACTGTACACAGTGCATTTGGGTGGTGACGAAGTGCCTCGCGGCGTGTGGATGGGCTCTCCGAAATGCCAGGAACTGATGAAGGAAAAGGCATGACGAAAGCTCATGATTTGTCAGAGTATTTCATTACGCAAATGGCGGATGTGATGCAGAAGAACGGACTGAAATTCAGTGGTTGGCAGGAAGTTGCTTTGGGGCATACCGAAGAGGCTCATCAACAGTTGAGGGGCCAGGCTGCCGGTGTGTATTGCTGGAATACTGTACCGGGCTCTGATGAAGTGGTTTATCAGACAGCCAATAACGGTTACCCGGTCATCCTTTGCAACGTGGGCAATTTCTATATGGATATGGCTTACAATGGTCATCCGGACGAGCGTGGACTCGATTGGGGAGGTTATGTGGATGAGTCTGTCTCTTTCTCTATGCTTCCTTTCAGCATTTATCGTTCGCTGCGTGTGGATATGGCAGGCAATCCCATTGATTTGAATAATGCGGAAAAGGGGAAGACTGCTTTGACAGAGATAGGCAAGAAGCATATTATGGGTGTACAAGGGCAATTGTTCGCCGAAACTATCCGTAGTTTTGATGGCGTGGAATATCTTCTTTTCCCAAAAATATTAGGGCTGGCAGAACGTGGCTGGAATGCCCATCCGGCATGGGAAAATTTATCCGATATACGGGAGGAGCAGGCTTTCAATCAGGCTTTGGCACTTTATTATGAGAAAATCAGCAAGAGTGAAATGCCTTATTGGGCAAAGAATGGGATTAACTTCCGCTTGCCTCAGCCGGGATTATTGGTAAAAGATGGAAATCTGTATGCTAATGTGGCCATTGATGGTGCTGAAGTACGTTACACAACTGATGGTTCGGAACCTACTGCCCAGTCAACCTTATGGAAAGAACCGGTGAAGTGTGGTTCCCTGGTAGTGAAAGCAAAGACCTTCTACCAAGGCAAGGAAAGTTTGACGATTATATTGAATGTTGAGTAATAGAGAATATTGAAATGAAAAGGGAGTGCATTGTCCGAAAATGCACTCCCTTTTGTTTATTCCTTTAGGCGTTCAGCGCTTGTTCTATATCCGCAATAATATCCTCTGCATTCTCTATACCTACCGAGAAGCGAATCAGGTCGGGGCGTACACCTGCTTCCATCAGCTGCTCGTCTGTCAACTGGCGGTGTGTATGACTGGCTGGGTGCAGCACACAAGTACGTGCATCGGCCACATGAGTCACGATGGCCGCCAGTTTCAGTGAATCCATAAACTTGATAGACTCTTCCCGTCCGCCCTTCAAGCCGAAGGTGACAACGCCGCAAGAGCCGTTCGGCATGTACTTCTGTGCCTGCTCGTAGTATTTGTCGCCCGGCAGACCACAATAATTCACCCAAGCCACTTTGTCGTTCTGGGTAAGATACTCGGCTACCGCTTGTGCATTCTTGCAATGTTGGGGCATACGCAGGTGCAGTGTTTCCAGACCCAGGTTCAGCAGGAATGCGTTTTGTGGAGACTGGATGCTGCCAAGGTCGCGCATCAGTTGGGCTGTAGCCTTGGTGATGTAAGCCATTTTGCCGAAGGCTTTCGTATAAGTCAGTCCGTGGTAAGACTCGTCCGGTGTGCACAGTCCGGGGAATTTGTCGGCGTGTGCATCCCAATCGAAGTTGCCGCTGTCTACAATGGCTCCGCCTACGCTGGTGGCATGTCCGTCCATGTATTTGGTAGTAGAGTGTACTACGATGTCGGCACCCCACTCAAACGGGCGGCAGTTGATAGGGGTAGGGAAGGTGTTGTCCACAATCAAGGGCACGCCGTGGCTGTGGGCAATGCGGGCAAACTTCTCTATATCGAGCACTTCGAGCGTAGGGTTGGAGATGGTTTCGCCGAATAGGGCCTTGGTATTGGGGCGGAAAGCAGCGGAAATTTCTTCCTCGCTGGCATCCGGGTTGACGAAAGTGACGTCGATGCCCAATTTCTTCAAAGTTACTCCGAAGAGGTTGAATGTTCCGCCATAGATGGTAGAGGAGCAAACAAAATGGTCTCCTGCCTGGCAGATATTGAAAATGGCATAGAAGTTGGCTGCTTGTCCGCTGGATGTCAGCATAGCGGCCACACCACCTTCGAGGGCGGCAATCTTGGCGGCTACAGCATCGTTCGTAGGGTTCTGCAGGCGGGTATAGAAATAGCCGCTGTCTTCAAGGTCGAACAAGCGTGCCATCTGTTCGCTGGTATCATATTTGAAAGTTGTACTTTGATAGATGGGGAGTACACGGGGCTCGCCCTTTTTAGGAGTCCATCCGGCTTGTACGCACAGCGTCTCCGGCTTGAATTGCTTTGCCATAATGTTATCTGTTTTAAAAGTTTCTTATCTATTATCGCGTAAGTTGTCGCAAAAGTAGGGAAAAAATTATAATTTTGTGCTTAAGTATGGTAAAATGCTATAAATTAGCGGCTGGAAATTTGTAGCGAACCGAATAAATGATGAATAATTGGAATATGAAACGCATATTTTGTTTACTGACCATCCTCTTTTGTACTTTGTTTGCTTTTAATGCTTCGGCTCAGGAAGAGCGGGATAGTCCGAGACGTGGAGAAGGAATCTCTGTTTTCCTGGAACGTAACAAGCGCCCGGGGAGAGCCTATTATAAGGAGTTTTTGGAGCTGAACAAGAAACTTCTTAAAGGGAAGGAGGAATTGCGGCTGGGAGTGAAGTATGTACTGCCCCCATTATCAAAGCCGGTTGGCAATGGGAAGAAGACAATCAATGAACCTTTGTTCGGGAAAGCGCTTGCCAGTGTAAAAGTGACATCCAACCGTTTGCAGGGCGCTTGTTTTTATGTAGTGAGCGGGCATGGAGGCCCCGACCCCGGAGCTATCGGCAGAATCGGCAAAATAGAACTGCATGAAGATGAGTATGCGTATGATGTGGCTTTGCGCCTTGCCCGTAACTTGATGCAAGAGGGGGCGGAAGTCCGTATCATTATCCAGGATGCTAAAGACGGAATCCGTGATGACAAGTACCTTTCCAACAGCAAACGTGAGACGTGCATGGGAGCTCCCATACCCTTGAACCAAGTGGCACGTCTCCGGCAACGTTGCGCCAAAATCAATGAGTTTTACAAGAAGGACCGCAAGAACTATAAATATTGCCGTGCCATTTTTCTTCATGTGGACAGTCGCAGTAAGAGCCATCAGACCGATGTGTTCTTTTACCACTCTAAAAGCAAGCCCGACAGCAAGCGTCTGGCTAAGACCATGAAGAAAACTTTCGAATCGAAATATGACAAGCACCAGCCCAACCGTGGGTTTACCGGAACTGTCAGCGCACGCAATCTTTATGTGTTAGCCAATACTTCTCCCGCTTCCGTATTCGTGGAATTGGGAAATATCCAGAACACTTTTGACCAGCGCCGTTTTGTAATCAGTTCGAACCGCCAGGCCTTGGCCAAGTGGATGATGGAGGGTTTCATCACGGATTATAAAAAGGCGAAATAAGGACAATCAACTCTCACTCTCCTTTTTCTTTTCGTGTACCACCACGACTGTAACGGCCGTTATTATCAGCGCCATGCCGATGGCGCTGGCCGGTGTGAAGCTTTCATTGAATATCAGGCAACCGATAACTACGGCTGTCAGAGGTTCCAAGGCCCCGAAAATGGAAGTCAGTGTAGGCCCTATGTATTTAATGGCTTTTACCAGGGTGATGTTGGATATAGCTGTTGCCGGCAGCGCCAGTCCGAGAATATTCAGCCATGTGTGGGTATCATTGGCCAGCCGGATGCCTCCGGTCAGATATCCTCCTATAATAAAGAACAAGGCTCCCAGCCCCATTACGTAGCATGTCAATGCAGTGGAGGGAATCTGCACGGCACGGCTCTTCCTTACTCCTACGATATATCCTCCATAAAAGAATACGGACAGACCGGCAGCAATCAGCCCGATGGTCGTGTTTCCTCCTTCAAAGTCTATTTTGCCGGATGACAAAAGTCCAGCTCCGCTTAGTGACACCAACACGGCAAACAGAATGGCGAATGACCTCTTTTCTCCGAAAAAGCCCATCATGGCCAGTGCCACGGCCAGCGGATACATGAAATGAATGGTGGATGCCACTCCGCTGGCTATGTTCTGATAGGCGATGACCAGACTGAAGGAGGTAGCTGCCCGGAGCAGGCTGAGGATGAACACCGTTCCCCAGTCTTTCCTGCTGATGCGGAATGTCTCGCCCAGCATAATGCCGAAAACGACCAAGGCAAGTGAAGCTATTCCCCATCGGTAGGCCAATACTTCGAAAGAGGAGAAGCCCGCAAGGAGTAATGAAATGGTGAAAAAAGGAGCCAGCCCGAAGGTGGCAGAGGAGAGAGCCGCATATATAAACCCTTTTATGGAAACATTTTGCATCTTTTATCTTGATTTTAATGGAGATTTTAAAATTATCTGTTTGCGTCAATTGCTTGATTCGCATTGCGTCGTGCAAAATTAATGAATAAAAACAAGCATACAGACAAGGGAGTGTCCCTTTTTTACAATACAGTATAGATATGGGTATCTAATATAGTATCGACCGGCTTGCCTAATATTTATTCGTTCCATCATGAGGTAAAAATCATTCCACCGCGGAGTAAAAATCGTTCCACCATGGTGGAACGATTTTTACTCCATGGAGGAACGAATACTTGTTCGCTGCCCGGTTCCTAAACTCTTCCGGGGAGAAATCCTGATGGCTCCGGCAGAACAGTTTGCCTACTCTACCGGAATATAAATCTCTGTCAACAGTTCCTCCGGCGCCGTATCTGCGGGGTTGTTCAAGTAACGTTCCGCACTGGACTCATCCCGTAAGCTACATTCCATTTCGGGGATATACTTCCCGTAGATGGTATCGTATACGGCCTGCAGATGTTCGTATGGACCTTTGTATAGGAATATGGCATAGCGGCCTGCCGCGAGCTGTTTAAATCCTATGTCTCCTTTGGCCGTTGCAGATGAGGGTAGGACTATACATACATCGGTACGCAGCTTTTCAGCGGGCGTCACTTTGGGGTCATCGTGATAGATACAGTAGGGCATCACTTCTCCCATAGGCAGTTTTTCTTCCTGGATGAACTGGCAAAGGCGCATCCATGCGCTGCAATAGTCGTTCAGTTTATAGTCGCCAAAGAGGCGGATGTAAATCACATTTCTGGCAGGAACTTCTTTGATTTCGTGTTTCAGTTCCAGTTCCGGACGAATAATGGCTGGTTTCATAATTACAAAGTTTTTATTGTTACGGTATTCTAATGGTGAAATGCCGTAGAACTGCTTGAATACTTTCGACAGTGACGAAGGCGAAGAGTAGCCTATACGGTAGGCTATGTCCGCTATCGGCATGTCCGAGTAACGAAGCAACCGGGCAGCGGCTTCGGTACGCGTCCGGACAATGAACGTACCGACGGGTTCACCCAGGAAAGCTTTCATGATGCGGTGGAAGTAGAAGGGAGAGAAATGGGAAATCCTGGCCAAAGATTTCAGGTCAATTTCTTCTCCGAGGTGCAGATTTATATAATCCACTACTGCGTTCACACACTTTTGGTATTCCTCCTGGGTTGTCTTTTTCTGCTGCATGGCTCTATTGGGCTTTTTCATGTTGCAAAAATAGGAGGAAAAGAAATAGGTTACTTGTCCGATGTTGCTATAAATGCAATATCTTTAAATAAGATAAGCTATATCCCGGCACAACTTTTTCGTGCAAGCATGAAAGTTTTGCATTCGATTTGCAATATCTTTGCATTTCAGATGAAAAAACAAATGCTTGCAGATGACCGAGGAGATTAAAAGACAACTTTGGGAGTGGGCGGCGGCCTATCATTGCGCCGGCTTCATTCAGAACGACCCCGTACAGTTTCCACATCGCTATGAACGGAAGCAGGATATTGAAATCAGTGGGCTGCTGACTGCCATCATGAGTTTCGGCAACCGTAAACAGATATTGAAAAAGGCTGAAGAGTTGCATAGGTTGATGGGGGTATCACCTCATCAATACGTGTTGTCCTGCCGATGGAAGAATGACTTCCCTGCTACGGACAGAAGCTGTTTTTACCGAATGCTTTCTTATGCTGACTTTCATTCCTATTTCAGGCGTTTGCATGCTGCCTATTCTGCTTTTGACAGTCTGGAGGATGCCTTATGTACGTATGCCGGTAATCCGATGGAAAGGTTATGTGCATTTTTGGAAGTCTCGGCAAAGAGCCCCCAAAAGAAACTGAACATGTTTTTGCGCTGGATGATAAGGAAAGGTCCGGAAGTGGATTTTGGTATTTGGGAGAGATTTGATTGCAGGGACCTGATTGTGCCTTTGGACACGCATGTCTGCCGTGTGGCCTATGCTTTGGGACTCACCGAGACAGAAACATTTTCTTTGAAGAATGCCCGCCGGATTACTGAAGCTCTGGCAGAGGCCTTTCCGGACGACCCGTGCCTGGGGGACTTTGCTTTGTTTGGAAGCGGAGTCAGCGGAGTATTGTAGCGTGTTACCAGTCAATTTCTTGTATCCCTCTGCTCCGTAAGAAATCGTTGGCTTTACTGAAGTGCCTGCAACCGAAGAATCCGTATTCGGCAGAACGTGGGGACGGATGGACGGTAGTCAGAATCAAGTGTCTGCTGCTATTGATTAAAGCGGCTTTTTCTTTGGCGTACGCTCCCCAAAGCATGAATACAAGATTCTCCCGTTCATCACTCAGTTTCTTGATAACAGCGTCTGTGAAGATTTCCCATCCCATGTTCCGGTGCGAGCCGGTTTCGTGGGCACGTACTGTGAGGACGGAATTCATAGGAAACACGCCTTGCGCTACCCAACGGTCCAGATTTCCGGAAGTCGGAATGGGCTTTCCCAGGTCCTGATGTATTTCCTTGAATATGTTTGCCAGAGAACCGGGAATGGCTACTCCTTTCGGTACGGAAAAGCAGACTCCATAATACTGACCGGGATTAGGATAAGGGTCTTGTCCGAGTATGACGACTTTCACTTTCTCGAACGGGCAAGAGTTGAAGACGTGGAAAATTTGATGGCCGGGAGGTAGCACGTTGGCATGTCCATACTCACTTTTTACAAATGCTACCAGCTTCTCAAAATAAGGTTTGTCAAACTCCTCTTGTAGGCGTTTTCTCCAGCTTTCTTCTATTTTTACGTTCATAAGAGTCTTGCAGTTACATATGAATAGGAAACGATGTTGCAAAAATACAAATAATCCGGATGAGGCAGATGCATTTACGAGTATAAAGAATGTTTTAATTATCGTATGAAACGATAGTTATTTTGAGTAAGTTTATTACTTTTGTGGTGCAATGCCGGACACTAAGCATAGAGTCGCCATTGCTGAGGTTGAACTGATTGGTAAAATAAAGGAATGGAAAATTTTCATCGTATGGATGCTTGTCCGGTACGGGATGTACTGAGCAGGTTGGGAGACAAATGGACAATGCTTGTGCTGGTCACACTGAAAGCGAATGGAACGATGCGTTTTTGCGATATACAGAAAACCATAGGGGATATTTCCCAGCGGATGCTGACGGTTACATTGCGTTCATTGGAGACGGACGGGCTGATTGTTAGGAAAGTCTATGCGGAAGTTCCTCCCCGTGTGGAGTATAACCTTACAGAAATCGGATGTAGCCTGATGCCGCATATTGAATCTTTGGTAGGATGGGCATTGGAGCATATGAATGATATTTTGAATCGGCGCAGTCTGCAGAACTGATGGGTCGATATGCAAAGAGGGTGTGTCGAAACTGGTATTCACCACAGATTACACAGATTTGCACAGATAAGCATCTTTGATTATCAGTAGATTAAGCTCATTCTGTGTTAATCCGTGTAATCTGTGGTGAATTTTGACACACCCCTTCAGAAGTTTCCAAGTGCTTGTTTTATTTCTTAGCATCGGCAAAATTGTGAACCTTGTTTTTCAGATTGTCAGCTTTCTCTGCGGCCTCATGGGCCTCATGGGCCATCTTGTCTGCTACTTTGGTGCCAACGTGCAATGCTTCTTCTTCAGCAGTGTTGATGAACTCCTTGGCTTCGCCATTTGCTTTGTGGATGGCACGGCATATGGCATCTTCCAGCTTTTTAGCTTTCTCCGTACGGGAGAAGTGGTAGGCCAATGCACCGGCAACCGAACCTATTCCCAGTCCGATCCAGAAATTAGAATCTTTACATTTCATAATCAAGTCAGTTTTTAATAGTTAAAGTTAGAATCAATTCTGATGAGACAACATACTTGCCAAAGATTGGTTCATCCGGCGGGAAAGGAATTAATAACAATTTACTTTTGTTGGTGGAGATATTTATTCTGCTTAAATTTGCGATGCACTTAAAATTTATACAAGTATGATTAGATTAAATGTTTTTATTCAGGTAAGTGCGGAGAACCGTGCCGCAGTATTGGAATCTGCCAAAGAACTGGTCGCATATTCCTTGAAGGACAATGGATGCATTGCTTATGATGTGTTTGAGAGCGCCACTCGCAGCGATGTTCTTATGATTTGTGAAACATGGAAAGATGCAGAGTCATTGTCTGCCCATGAAAAAGCAGACCATTTTGTGGCCCTGGTGCCCAAAATCCAGGGGCTGGCTGCCATGAAGTTGGAAAAATTCGAGTTCTGAATCAGTAATTTGAGGTAGTAAGGGGTTGTGTGATCATGCGTAAATAAGTATATTTGTGCATTCTTAATATACATATTTATGCTGATTACCCTTATTATCCTTGTTCTCTCCGCTGCCTTTTTGTAGCAGGCAAAGTCCGTTCGGACATTGTGGCGCTTTGTGCGCTGATTGGTTTATTGATATTTCAGATTCTTACTCCTGAAGAGGCCCTTTCCGGCTTCTCCAACTCGGTGGTGATTATGATGGTGGGCTTGTTCGTTGTGGGCGGCGCCATTTTTCAGACCGGGCTGGCTAAAATGATAAGTTCGCGCATTTTAAAGCTGGCGGGCAAGAGCGAACTGAAACTCTTCTTGCTGGTGATGCTGGTTACCTCTGCCATTGGTGCTTTTGTGAGCAATACGGGAACGGTGGCTTTGATGCTGCCTATCGTGGTGAGCTTGGCGCTGAGTGCCGGAATGAATCCCAGCCGTCTATTGATGCCTTTGGCTTTTGCCAGCAGTATGGGCGGTATGATGACACTTATCGGTACGCCTCCTAACTTGGTCATTCAGAATACATTGACGGGAGCGGGCTTTGAACCGCTGTCTTTCTTCTCCTTCTTGCCGGTGGGCATTGTGTGCGTGATAGTGGGAACTTTGGTTTTAATGCCTCTGACCAAATGGTTTCTCTCCAAGAAAGGCAAAAAGAATGACGGAACATTGTCGGGTAAATCATTGGACCAACTGGTACAGGAGTACGGACTTTCCAGCAACCTGTTCCGTTTGAGGGCTGTCAATGATTCCCGTCTGATAGGAAAAACCATCATAGACCTGGATGTACGCCGCAAGTATGGTCTGAATATCATTGAAGTACGGCGTGTAGACTCTTCCCAACATAGATTCCTGAAAACTATTACCCAGAAATTGGCATCACCCGATACGACTATTTGGGTGGGCGACGTGCTTTATATTACGGGAGAGGTATCGAACGTAAATCGTTTTGCTGAAGACTTTTTAATGGAAATGCTCGACGGGCATACCACTGAAGAAGCCTCTAAAGCCGACAAGTCCCTTGACTTTTATGACATCGGAATTGCCGAAATCGTGTTGATGCCCTCTTCCAATATTGTGAACCGGACGGTGAAGGAAGCGGGGTTCCGTGATAAATTTAATGTAAATGTATTGGGCATCCGTCGTAAGAAGGAATATATATTACGTGAATTGGGACGTGAGCGTATGCATAGTGGCGATGTTTTGCTGGTGCAGGGTGCGTGGCAGGACATCGCACGGATAAGCAGGGAAGATTCCGATTGGGTGGTATTGGGGCAGCCTTTGGCAGAAGCCGCCAAAGTGACGCTGGATTATAAAGCGCCCATAGCTGCCGCTATCATGGTGCTGATGGTTGCCATGATGGTCTTCGACTTTATTCCCGTGGCCCCGGTGACAGCGGTGATGATTGCCGGCTTGCTGATGGTGCTGACGGGATGTTTCAGGAATGTGGAAGCCGCCTATAAAACGATAAACTGGGAAACAATTGTACTCTTTGCAGCCATGCTCCCCATGTCTCTTGCACTCGAAAAAACCGGTGCCTCGGAATATATATCCAACAGTCTTGTGAGCGGATTGGGCAGTTATGGTCCTATTGTGTTGATGGCAGGTATCTATTTCACCACTTCATTGATGACCATGTTCATCAGCAATACGGTGACGGCAGTGCTGATGGCCCCTATTGCTCTTCAAAGTGCGATTCAGATTGGAGTAAGTCCCGTTCCGTTCTTGTTTGCCGTGACGGTTGCGGCAAGCATGTGTTTCGCTTCTCCGTTCTCTACACCGCCCAATGCACTGGTGATGCCGGCAGGACAATATACATTCATGGATTATATAAAAGTGGGGCTCCCGTTGCAGATTATTATGGGAGTGGTGATGGTATTTGTGTTGCCGTTGCTGTTTCCTTTTTAGCAAAGTATATGACCACTTCATTATGCTGTAATATTGGGCGCGGATTACGCGGAATAACGCGGACTATGCAAATTGAATTCTTGAAATTTGCGTAATCCGCGCCTAAAAATAGTAAGGTAGTTTTGACACGTTCCTCCTTTTTACTGTTACAGCTTTATACTCTTTTTCTTTCCTGCATAGCTTATTGTTTTTCCACCTTTCATCGGCCGGTCTCCCGTACCGGAGTCCTGACCGACCAGGACAACCTTGAACTTGCGGCTTTTCAGCATACCCGGAAAACTACCTTCTCGCTCTTCTATTGTCAGACGACGGGCCTTGTCGTCCCAATGGAAGCGGATGATGGAATAAGCTCCTTTTTCGTAGTTGTAGTTGTCATTTTTCGTCCTCGTAGAGGGTGAATGTGCCGTCGGCACCCGGATAGATGCGTATCTCCAGATTGTCCCAATTCTTTTCGGTGGAATACTGTACTTTGGGACCGAACGGCAGGATACTGCCGGCTTTTACATAGACGGGCAGAATCTCTTTCGATACACTGCGGTTCAAGGTCTGTCCGCCCTGCTGTTTTTCGTTACTCCAGAAGTCCCACCAGTCTGCGCCTTGAGGGAGGTAAACCGGCCATTCCGTCACTTCCGGTCGGGTGACCGGTGCTACCAGTAGGGAGCGTCCGAAAAGAAATTCGCCGCCAACTTCATGTGTTTTAGAGTCCGCTGCAAAATCCATCACTAAAGGACGCATGAATGTACCGTCATTGTGGGACACATCCCAGGAAGTGCTGTAAATGTAGGGCAGAAGGTGATAGCGCAGATTAATCATCTTCTCCTGGGCATCGAAACACCACTCGCCACGCTTGCCGAAGTTCCAGATTTCACGGGGCAACTCCGTACCATGTGAACGCATCATCGGGCAGAAAGTGCCGAACTGCATCCAGCGTACATACAGTTCCTGGTATTTGGGGTTCTTGGCTCCTCCCTCCTTGTTCCAGCGTCCGGCAAAGAAGCCGCCTATGTCACTGTTCCAGTTCGGAATGCCCATTAAGGTGTAGTTCAGTGCGGCAGGAATCTGTTTCTCCAGCATGTCCCAAGTGGAGGTCACGTCACCACTCCAGGTGTTGCAGCCGTAACGTTGTTGTCCGATAAATCCGGAACGGGTTAGGATGACAACGCGTTTGTCTTTGCTCAAAGCCTTTTGATGCGAGGCTATTCCGCTGTTGTGCATCAGTGAGTAGGCGTTCTTTACACTTCGGTAAGATCCCAAGTGAGTGGGGAGGTCATAGTCCGATTCTTGTCGGTTGATATGGTCGGGCTCTGTAGAATCGAGCCACCAGCCGTCGTTGCCGATGTAACTGAAAATGCCTTTATTCAGATATTTCCAATAAATATCCCTTGCTTCGGGATTGTAGACGTCGTAGGGGCGTGCGCCACTTTGTGGAGGCCAGGTATCAAAATTGATAATCATGCCTTTGGCATCCAGCTCCTTGCGTTGCTCTGTGTGGGTGCCAAAGCCGGGCCATGCCACAATCATCAGCTTGGCATTCAGCTTGTGTATTTCGTCGGCCCACTTCTTGGGGTTGGGAAAGCGTTCAGGGTCAAAGCTGTGTGAGTTCCACGCACTGTCCGTCTTCTGATATTCGGGCCAGTAGCGCCAGTCTTGAATCATACAGTCAATGGGAATTTGTAGTTCGCGATACTTCTTCAAGACATTCAGGCTTTCTTCCTGCGTATGATAGCGCTCCTTGCTTTGGAAGAAACCATAGGCCCACAACGGAAGCATGGGGGAGTGTCCCGTCAAGTCGCGCACCTGGGCGATGATGCCGTCGGCGTTTCCGCCATACATGAAATAATAGTCCGCACAGTGTCCCAGGCTCTGGAAAGCGAGTTCCTGCGGAGTATCCATGAATTCTGAAATGGAGTAGTTGTCCCAATATACGGCATAGCCTTTCACAGGCGACATGAAATAAGGAGAATAGGTGAACATGTTCTCGTTCTGCATGTGGTGCATGGAGTTGCGGCGGTTGAATTTGCCGTCCATCACTTGTCCTACTCCGTAGATAGGTTCGTTTTTTATCCAATAGGAAAGAGCCCCTTACTTGATAGGAGGGAGTGCCGGCATCATTCTTATCGGCAAAAGAGGTGCCGTAGTCCTTGTCTTTCAGCAGCTCATTGCCGGCGATGGTATGGAAACTGATGCCTCCGGTTGCCGGATTGACAAAAATTTTCAATATGGAAGATTTCAGCACGGTTTGTCCTGCTTCCTCCGAAAAGTCCACTTTGACCGTTTCGGGTGATTTGACCACTACCAGACTTTCTTTGTTGTAGGGTTTGCCTTCGGGAGTTTTGTAAACCCGCACAATGGAAGGCGAATAGAATTCCACACGGATGTCCATTCCTTGTGTGGTGCATTTCATTCCTTGAGGTGTGCGCTCTGTGTTCTGGGCGGCACACAAGTTTGCAAGCATGGTTGCACAAGTCAGCACGAAGCCGGCTCTTTTCATAAAATTCATTTTCATGGTTCTTTTAAAATTATGCTGCAAAAGTAGCCTTGAATCCCCTTTAGGTGGCAACAATCTTGTTGAAACGGAACAACACTCAGGTTGATTTCTGCATTTTCTCCGCATATTCCGAGGGACGGCAGCCGTACATTTCCTGGAAACATTTGCTGAGATAGCTGGAACTGCTGAAGCCGGTACGCTCTGCGATTTCCGTAATGCTGAGGCTGCCTTCCAGGATGAGTTGTGCCGCACGTTGCAAGCGGATGTTGCGGATGAGAGGCTGGGGGACTGGTCGAGCATGGCTACCAGTTTCCGGTAAAGTCCGGTGCGTTCCAGTACACAGTCGCGGCTTAGCTGCTCTACGGAGTAGCCGGGTACATGCAGGTTCTTTTCCACCAGTTCGATAGCTTTTGTCAAGAAAACAGATTCGGATGCGTCTTGCTTGTTTTCTGTTTGGTGAGGTTCGGTATGGCTATGTACACAAGTTATGTTTTTTCCTTCCGGTGATTTCTTTTGTTCCGCTTCATAACGGTTGCACTGCTCTATCAAGTTGCGGATGCGGAGCAAAAGGATTTCTTCTTTGTGTTTCCGTTCCATCTCCTTCCGGGTGCGGTGTATGTAGAGGCGGATACTTGCCGCAATGATGGCGATTGACAAGACTATATAGATGACGTATGCAACGCCGGTTTTCCACCAGGGAGCATGGACTGTCAGGCTTATCCGGGCCGTTTGCTCTTCATTCCAATGCTTTCCATCGTTAGAGGCCATTACCTTGAAGGTGTAGCTTCCCGGTGGCAAGTTGGTATAGGGAGCTTGGAGAATGCCGTTGCTCTGCTTCATGTTGCCGGCGGTTACCCATTGTGCGTCGATACCTTCCAGCTGATAGCGGTAATGGGTGTGCTCGCGGTTGAAGTAATTCAATGCGGAGAACTCGAGAGTGAGGAAGTTCTGGTCGTGGTTCAATGATATTTCTTCCACATAAGGAGAGTTTTCGGGTAGTATAGTCCGGCTTTCATAGCTTCTGCCCGGGAGGATGCGTTCTCCATGTACATGGATTGCCGTGAAAACCGGTGGATAGGGCAGACTGGAAGATGGAGGCTCCGGATTGGGAGAAAAGATATTGCATCCGTCAGCGTCTCCGAAGTAGAGCGTTCCGTCATGTGACACGAATGCCGCTTCCGAACCGTATTCCCCTTGTAGCTCTTTGGGCAGGGTGGATGCTTCTACCGGCATGAGTATCCGGTTGCCGTCTTCCTGCAGGTCGAGCTTATAGATAGCTGTCCGGTCCTTTATGAATATGTTGCCGTCCCGGTCTTCCGTAAAGTTTGCTACGGCTGTATTTCTTTCAAGTGATAGGGGGAAATCCTTCTTGTCTATGTGGATGTGCTTATATAGGGCCGGATGGTAGTACAGCAATCCTCTGTTGAATGTTCCGAGCCATAAAGCCCCTTGTTGGTCTTGGAAAATCGTACTGATTTCTGTGGCAAGGACGTTGCCCTTTCGGGTCCTCAAGGTGGGCATATAGTGGCGTGTCCCCTTTTTAGGGTCGATAATCCAAAAACCACGGATGCAGCTGATGTATGCTTTCTCATCCGCGGAAATCATCAGTGTATTGAGGGTATAGTCTGTTTCCATCAGCTTCTCCCATGCTCGCTTATGGAGGTCGAAATGGAAAAATCCTCCTTTAGAGCCGTTGCGCAGTTGATAGAACCCGTTTTTTCCTCTGAGTATGAGGGAGGTGTTTTGGAACTTCTCTTGTTCCGTCCGGGGATATGCGGCAATGTCATACTGTTGCTTTCCGTTTTTTACATCATAGCATACGATTTCTCCTGTGTCATGGAACAGATACAGCGATTCGTCGTCTGCAGTCAGGTCTTGTATCGTTCCCCGGTCTTCAGGCAGTTTCAATCGGAAGGAAAGTTCCGGCTGTAACAGCTCGCCATGGCTGATTACCCAGACAAGCCCCCGTTCGTCCGCAAACAAATCCTCTATGGGATGCTGCATGCCTTTCTGTTGAAAGACGGAGTCCAGGTTGGCAATGTATCGCTCGTTATGGAGATTGATGCACATCAGCCGTTGGTAATCCTTTATCCACAAGAGGGAATCGCCGCTCAGATAGACATGGTAGAAGCCCTTGTATTGTTTCAGCGGATATATATCTTCGGGGGTGGGCTGCAGGGAGGTGAAGTTGGCTCCATCATACAGATTGACGTTCCGGGTGGTGGTAAATACCATTCTTCCGTCCGGAAGTTGGAGGATATAGCGTATCTGGTTATCACTCAGACCGTGCGAGGTGTCAATGGTAGTGAATAGAAAGTTATTGGCAGAGCTGGGAAATGCCATGCTGAGGCATAATACCAACAATACCATGAACTTTATATCTGTTGGATGGATTTTTCCCATCTTTATTTTCCCCCTTTCCAGATACTGATAATTTTTTTGCCTATTGCCAAAATATTCAGCAGTGATACAGCAAAAAATAATAGGCAACCGGTCAATATACATGGAAGCAGTGAACCGCTCTCCAGTTGCGGGAAGAGGTTTTGGACTACTTCTATATAGTAACTGCGTACCCATATCACACAACCGATGGCGAGGAGCAGTACCAGTACATTCAGCCCTACTGTCAGTATATAATAAGGCGTGGCTACCCGCGTCGGGCTATATCCTATCAGCAGCAGGTTTTCCAGTTTTACCGTATTCTTTTGGAGAAGCAGGAAGATGCTCAGCATCAGGATGTAGAATGACAGAATGCTGATGAACAGTCCTACTCCCATGACAATAGCTGTAATGAGGCGCAGGAAATAAGTTGTCTTTCCGGCATCCAGATTGTTGCCTTCGGTTTCGTAATTCTTTTGCTGGAAATAGTCGGTGATGGCTGTGTCGGTAGGATTCTTCACTTCCACAATAAGTCGGGACGGTTCAGCTTCTTTCTCCGGTGCAAAATTCTTGTTGGCCCAGTCCATGAAGGATTGGGGAACGAGAATGGTATTCAGCCGGTTGGAGAATCCTACAATGTTGCCTTTATATTGTTCCACACGTCCGTTGCCCCGCATCATGATATCCATCTGTACCAGACTCATCAAACCTTCGGAGAGTTTCGGCAGACTCCGGCTTTGTGCAAAGCCAAAGTTATAGAGGTTCAGATAATTGCGCGGAACGATGATGGGAATTACCCGGATATCTTCTTCAAAATGCCATTTGTCCAGACTGACATCCACATATTCGTCGGGTACAGACTCGAAAAACATCTCTGTCGACAAGCGGATACCGGCTTCCTGCATACCGAGTCCGGCAGAGACTTTGAACAAGGAAGGAGTGAACGCGCCTACCGCTTTGGTGAAAGGTTGGGCTTTCAGATCTTTTATCTCATCTTTGGAAAAGGTATTGCTTTTCCCGGCAAAGCTGCCCAGAGTACTGATTTTCTTGGTAGCAATGATATAATCCTTCTTCATGAAACTGTCCCCTTCCGTAAAAACGGGAAGGACGTCACGATAGAATTGCACGCTCAGCAATACAATCATCATGCCGAAGAGGTTGGCGAGGAAAAAGCCTGCCAACTGTCCGACACTGATGTGCTGGCGGAGAAGTTTCCAAACAAGTCGGTTCATATTATTTTAATGTGCTAATGTGGTTAATGTGCTAATATGCCAATGGGCTGCGCTGTATTTACATTGTGCTGTCACGCCGCAGGTTATTAGCACATTGGCATATTAGCACATTAACACATTTATAATTGATAAATTTCGTCATACTCTAGTTCCAGATGCTTACCTATGGAAGTCACTATGATTCCCGCTTCTTGGCGGCTGGCTTCTTCTGTCAGCAGTCTGCCCATGATTGTTCCGTTCTCGTCATCCAGATGGCTGATGGGTTCGTCCAGGAAGATGAAGTCGAAAGGCTGGCAGAGGCTGCGGATAAAGGCGACTCTTTGTTGCTGGCCGAAAGATAGCTTTCCGGCTTTTTCGTTTACCTTGTCGGCAATGCCGATGGCTTCGAAGAGGGTAAGGACTTCTTTCCTTTTTTTGAAATTGGTAAGCCGGTTCTTCAGTTGTATGTTCTCGATGGCGGTAAGTTCGGGAAAGATACGCAACTCCTGAAAAAGAATGCTGAGAGAGTGTTTGCGTATATCTATCCAGTCATTGACGGAGAGTGAACGGATATTGCGTTCATCAAAGTTGATGATTCCCTGATAATCGTGCCGATAGCCGTAAATATAGCTGCAGAGCGATGATTTTCCGGTGCCCGAAGCGGCTTCTATGAGATAACGTTTCCCTTTGTGGAACGTAATGTCCCGATGCCATACGTCTGAGGTAATGGCATCACGGTCGGCAAACACTTGAGGTAGTGTTTGCCGTAGGTGAATCCTATTCATGAGTGGTATTAATCCTTAATCTCTAATCCTTAAATTACATTCCCGCAAACTGTTTGATGAAGTCCACAATCTGTTTCAACGCATTTACATCCTTGTTCTTCAGTTGCAGGGTGACGGTTGCCTTATCCTCGTTGCCAACGGCTTCCAGATATGAGATATTGCCGAGCAGTGAGTAATAGGTACTATATTCTTGTCCGCCAAATTCGGCCAGCATTTTTACGACGGGCAGATCGAGTACGGCTTCCGCATTGATGACAAAGGCTGTGCGCTTGCCTTTCAGACCGGAAGCGAAGTTCGTTTCTTTAACAGACGGGTCAACAGCCTTGCAGACGTTTTTATACAGCAGTTCGTCATTGGTGGCGTACATCTGTTTGTCTCGTATACCGAAGAATATGTTGATAGCGCGTGATTTATAGACATATTCATTCTCATTCAGTTTCACGATGTCTTCGCCGCGTTTCAGTCCCAGTTCGGACTTTTTCTCATAAAGGGCTTTCATTGGAGCATCATTCTTTACGCTGGCATAGGCCAGGAAAGAGGGGTTGCTGTTCATGGTTACATTGATAAGTCCTACGGTCAGGTCATTTTGGAAAGCACTGAACAAGTCCTTCACTTCGGCAGCTTTGGTAATGGAGAAATCGTTGCGGAACTGCTCATTCTCTTGCAGCACATTGTAGAACTTTTCTCCATTGATACCTATGCTGAACAGCGCCAGCGTAGATTTGGGGAAATATTTCAGGAATGTGTTTTCGATGGGGCAAGTGCTTTTGGCCTGCTTTTCGAAGAGGGCTTTCAGTTCTGCATTCTCTGTATAGTTATCTATCTTCAGCTCAATTTTTCCTTTTTCGAAAGAGAGGCTTCCCAGCATCTTCAAGTCTTTCAAATCAATACTCTTGGATATTCCGTAATTCAGCGGATTGGCATAGGCACTCAGCAGACTGGAGGGAGTAATGAGCATGTTAATGTCTCCGTTCTGCTTTTGCATCTTCTTGAAAGCAGTATTGCTGTTGATACTGTTTTCTTCCGTCTGTTTCAGTAGGGCGGGAATTCCCTCCTTGACTTTTTCCAGTTGCGATGTGCCGGTGTAGTTCACCACCATAAGCGTGGTAGGAGTGAAAGCGAGCAGTGCCTGCTTGTTGATTTGTACAAAGCTGTAACCGTCCGCTTCTGCCACGTGGCTGCTTATCTGTTCTTTCTCCGTAACTTCCAGTAGTTTCAGCAAGTCATCCTCGTTCTGAACCTTGGCTACCATTGTTGTGTAGGGGAACGAGGGAGCATTGAAGATATAGATGGGCGCATGAACGTCCACTCCCGATTTGGCAGGGTCTTTCAGTACAGCCTCCATTTGTTGGAAAGTGGCTGCATTCATATCGCTTTTCAAGGCATCTGTCAGCTTTTGCAGTGCTTCTTTAGTCTCTTTATCTTTGGTACCGGCCTTGTCTGCCAATGATTTTAAATTGACAGCGATGACTTGCGAGGCATCGGAGGGAATCACATTGGTATATTCCGACTTTTTGGACGAACAAGCGCTTATCAGCACGATGAGCATTGCCAGTACTGAGAAGTGGAAGAATAGGTTCTTTTTCATATAGTTTTTGTTTTAGTGAGTATCATTGATTCTGTAAGTTGAGGATGTGGCAGGCAACCAGTGCCGCCGTCTCTGTGCGCAGCCTTGATTTTCCCAGGCTGATGGGGATAAACCCGTTTTCCGCCGCCTTCCGGACTTCCTCTTCGCTGAAGTCTCCTTCAGGACCGATTAGTACGAGGGCATCCTCTCCGGGATGTACCATATCCTTCAAAAGCGGTTTTTCGCCTTCATAACAGTGAGCAATGAATTTCTGGCCCGGAAAAGGCTGTGTGATGAACTTGTTGAAGTCTGTCATCTCATTCAGTTGGGGCAGGCGTGCTTTGAGCGACTGTTTGATGGCGGAAACCAGTATTTTGGAAATGCGCTCCGTCTTGATGACTTTCCGTTCCGAGAAACGGCAGTTCAGGAATGTCAGTTCATCAAACCCTATTTCCGTCGCTTTCTCGGCAAACCACTCTGTACGGTCCATGTTCTTGGTAGGTGCCATGGCAATGTGCAGATGACCTTTCCACAAGGGGGCTTGCGGAAGGGTTTCCAGAATATTCACCAGGCAGCGTTTGTTGGTAGCCGTACTGATTTCGGCGCGATAGAAGCAGCCCTTTCCGTCTGTCAGCATAACCTCGTCGCCTGCTTGCAGGCGTAAGACCCGTACGGCATGTGCTGCTTCCTCTTCGGGCAGTTCTGCGTGGGTCTGTATGTCGGGAGTATAGAATACGTGCATGTTACAAATTGTTTTTGAGTTGGTTGATTTGGTCTCTTATCTGTGCGGCTCGTTCGTAATCCTCTTCTTCGATTGCTTTCTGCAGGGCTGTTTTCAATATGCCTATTGTGTCTTCCTGCAACAGTTCGTCTTTGTCCGGCTCGCTGCCTCCCATAGGGTCGGTGGTGCTTTCGCCGGTTTTCAGACATTCTGTTTCGAGAATCTCTTCGTAGACAAAGATAGGAGCATTCATGCGCAATGCCAGGGCGACGGCATCGCTGGTACGGGCATCAATCCGGAGAATAGTCTCTTCGGCTTTCATGTAAAGGTAGGAGTAGAATACTCCGTTGTCTACTTTATAGATAAGAATACGCATCAGTTTTACACCCAGCACCTCAAGAACGGAAGCAAATAGGTTATGGGTCAGCGGACGGGGCGGTACAATACCTTTCATCTCGATGACCATAGCTTGTGCTTCGGTGGCACCTATAATAATCGGAAGCTGGCGTTTGCCACCCGCTTCACCCAGTACCAGGGCATAGGCACCCGCTTGCGCCTGGCTGTTGGAAATGTTTAGTACTTGTAGTTCTATCTTTTTCTTATTCATACCTATTAAATCAACCTGACTCTCAATCAGTTTTTCTCTATTTTTTCCGGATTATGTTTATAGCGGAACACCATTCCAAATAGCAGACCAATGACTAAAGCATATCCTGCAAAGATAAGCCATACCGGTGTCCAGTCGCGGCTTACCAGTCCTCCGCCTTCGGCATATACCGAGAAGGCATCCACCACGGCTCCGCTGGCATAACCTCCGATGATGGCTCCCACACCGTTCGTCATCATGAAGAACAAGCCTTGTGCGCTGGCACGGATACTGGGATGTGCCTCCATTTCTGTAAACAGCGAGCCCGATACATTGAAAAAGTCAAATGCCATGCCGTAGACAATCATCGAGAGAATGAGCATCCAGAGTCCGCTTCCCGGGTCTCCGAGGGCAAAGAGCCCGAAACGGAATACCCATGCAAACATACTTATTAACATAACACGCTTGATTCCGAAATGTTTCAGGAAGAAGGGGATGGCAAGGATAAACAGCGTCTCACTCATTTGCGAGATGGAGAGCAGGATGACGGAGTGTTTTACACCGAACGAATCTGCATATTCGGGTATGGAAGCAAACGAACCCAGGAAAAGGTCGCCGTATGTGTTTGTTATTTGAAGGGCGGCTCCCAGCAGCATGGAGAACAAGAAGAAGATAGCCATCTTCTTGCGCTTGAACAGCACCAGTGCGTCCAGTCCGAAAGCGGAGAGCATCGTTTTTCCTTCGCTGCGCATGGGGGGGCAGGCTGGCAAAGTGAAAGCATAAAGTCCCAGCATGGCTGCCGATATGGCTGCCACATAGAGCTGTGCCGAACTTGCCTTGAACCCGGTGAGGTCCACAGCCCACATGGCACAGATAAAGCCTACCGTTCCCCATACACGGATGGGAGGGAAGTCTTTTATCAAATCCATCTTATATTTTTCCAATGCATTGTAGGATACGGTGTTGGCCAGAGATAGTGTAGGCATGTAAACAAGCATGTTGAGCAGCATGGCCCAGTACATGTGGTTGTATGTGGTGGCAGTTGAAGCATAAATCAGAGCACCGGCACCGATGAGGTGGAGTATGCCATAAAGGCGTTCGGCGTTTATCCATTTGTCGGCGATGATACCGGTCAGTCCGGGCATTATCAGTGAGGCTATACCCATGGTTGCAAAGATTGCTCCGATTTGTCCGCCTTCAAAATGTAACGTACCGCCCATGTAACCACCTAATGAAATCAGCCATGCTCCCCAAACGAAGAATTGCAGGAATTGCATGGCAGTGAGTCGGAATTTGATGCTCATAATATTAGCTTTTTATGTTTTGAATTATGTAATAGATGCAAATGTACAATGAGACTAGGAGAAAAACAAGTTCTGTACGGCTTTTTCTTCAACGAAAGAGATTAATGAGGGATGGGTTTTGGGAAGGAATGTATTATAAAAAAAGAAGGGTATCTATCCCAGACACCCAATCTTTATTAACCTTAAATCTAATACCATGAAAAACACAGTGCAAATATACACGGTTTATGTTATATAACATGCTGTTTTGGCGTATTTCTGCTTTTTATTAACTCTATTTAAGAAAAGCAGGCTAACAAAGCCTGCTTTTTCCTTTATTCTACATATAGAACCAGTCCTTTCAGGTATTCCCCTTCCGGATGATAGATGCTGACCGGGTGGTCGGCAGGTTGCGTCAGTTGGTGCAGGATGCGTACGCTGCGGCCGGACATGGCAGCGGCTGTGAACACGGCGGTGCGGAAGTTTTCTTTGCTGACGGCTTGCGAACACGAGAATGTGAAGAGGATGCCGCCGGGCTTGATTTTCTCGAAAGCCTTGACGTTCAGTTTGCGGTAGCCTTGCAGGGCATTGCGCAGGGCATCGCGGTGCTTGGCAAAAGCAGGAGGGTCAAGAACTATCAGGTCGTATTGGTCGCCCATGCGGTCAAGGTATTTGAAGGCATCTTCTGCATAGGCGGCATGGCGGGTGTCACCCGGGAAGTTCAAGTTCTATGTTCTTGTTGGTCAAGTCGATGGCCTTGGCGGAGCTAGTCCACGGAATGCACCAGTTTGGCGTCTCCACGCATGGCATATACGGAGAAGCCGCCGGTATAGCAGAACATATTCAGTACGCTGCGGCCTTTGGCATAACGTTCCAGTAGCGAACGGTTCTCGCGTTCGGTCTACGAGGAAACCGGTCTTTTGACCTTTCAGCCAGTCGATGTGGAACTTCAGGCCGTACTCCATGGCTACATTGTCTGTGCTGCCGCCTTTCAGGAAACCATTCTCCGGATAGAGGTCGGCCTTGAAGGGAAGGGTCGTCTCCGATTTGTAATAGATATTGTCAATCTGGCTGCCCATCACTTCGGTAAGGGCATCGGCAATGGCCATGCGGTCGAGGTGCATGCCGGCAGAATGTGCCTGCATCACTGCGGTGCGGGCATAAATGTCGATAACCAGCCCCGGCAGGTTGTCTCCCTCCCCGTGCACCAGGCGATAGGTGTTGTTTGTCGGGTTTCCGGCTATGCCGATACTGCGGCGCATGTCGTATGCTATGCTGAGTTTGCGTTTCCAGAAGTCCGCATTGATTTCTTCGTCTTGGCGGAAGGTCAGTACGCGTACGGCGATACTGCCAATCTGAAAATGCCCTTTGGCTATGAATTCCTTTTTGGATGTATAGATTTCAACTACTTCCCCTTCTTCGGGTTCTCCGTCGAAATGTGCGATGGCGCCGGAAAACACCCACGGGTGAAAACGCTTTAATGACTCCTCTTTATGGGTTTAAGGTATACTTTGTACATATATATAATGTGCTAATGTGATTAATGTGGTAATGTGCATCACATTAGCACATTACTATTAGTTTCTATTTCAAAATCTCCTGTCCGTTTCAGTTCTTGCAGCCTGTTGTAGATGTTGAGGCATGCCCAGGCATCGGTGCGGCATACAGTTTCTGCGGTTCGGTCAAGGTTTCGGCTTCCCAGTTGGAAAGGCGCTGGCTTTTCGAAATCTTTTCCCCGAAGAGGATGGCGTATATCTTCTGCAGGCTTTTGTCCTGGATGCCGAAAGCGCGGACATATTCCTGCAATTCGATGCAGGCATGCTGTTCGAAGGGCGCGCGTTTGTGCAGCATCATGAAGTCATCCCGCAAGGAAAGGCCTACTTTCGTTACACTTGGGTTTTCCAGCAATGTGATAACCGGCAGAGTCAGTCCCGTCAGGTTGAGGCGGAACAGAAAGCAATGTTCCTCTGAGGAAATCTGCAGCAGGGCCACCTTGTGTATCTGTCCTTTTGTGAACGATGGACGGGTTTCGCTGTCTATGCCCAGCAACGGGCAGGACTTCAGATAGGCGACTGCCTTCTCCGCTTCCCACGGTGTCTGTACGACATGTATCTGTCCCGGAAAGGCGGCTTTGGGCAGGTCTTTCACTGTTTCTTTATCTATTGTTCTTTTGATAACCATAATTTAATATTCAAAGTCTGCGGTTTCCTCCTCTTCATCCTCGCCTTGCGCATACTTCACCTCGTGCAGGGCACGCAGGGTGTTGACAAGCTTTTGTCCCCAATGGAGGCGGAAGTTTTCCTGGCAGATGGCAAGCGAATCGTTCATCGTCTCGTTGAAACCCAGCTGGAATACGAAGATAAAGTCCTTGATGTCCTGGTATATGTCGGCCAAGTCTTCGGAAATGTTCCTGGTGATGGGCTGGTCACTATACTTCATGTCGGATACGAATACGTCCAGGTAGTCGTCTTTCTCGGCCAGGATATTGGCGAGGTTCATGCGGAGTACCTCATAGGTCTCTTCGGTGACGAATGTTTCCGGCGCCTCGTCTCCTATGGTTTCGCACTCGGGCAGCATGGAGGCCTTCAGGTAGAGCAGCGGAAGTATTTTTAAGGAGGTATCGACGAACGCAGAACGTTTCACCCCTTCCGCTTGTTCCAGAAACTTACAAAACTCGGCGGCTACGGTCACAAACTCTACGGCATTCCGGTCGAATATCACTTGACTTTCTTTTTTCATATCTTCTTGATTTGAAACGCAAAGATAGCGCAAACCGAAAGTAGAAGCAAATTAATTGGCAGGATTATTCTTTTTTCACTACATGATATTCTGTTCCTCTTGTCTTCCGGCGGCTGCTGATGCCCAGTTTGTGGAGTGCACGTCCGAACAGAGCCACTTTATTGATGGACAGCCGGTCTTTGGTCTTGGTTTGCAAGAAGGAGAGAATCTCCATAGGGGTCATCCAGTCTCCTTCCTCTTCATTTTCGGCGGGATGGAAGTGGCAGAGGAAGAGCTGTTCCAACGGTGTGGGCTGTTCAAACTCCCGGTTGGTCTGTTTCAAGATGGCTTCGTCGGAATCGTCCAGCCAGTAGCGTTCACCTTTGGCTATGGCATCCATGGCTTGTGCGTAGAGTTGCCGGTAGTTGATGGTGACATTGGTATGGATGGGGCCGGTGACTTCGATGCAGATGAAACGGCGGCTGCCGCTGGGGTCTGTCAGCAGGTCTTTCTGGTTGCTGGTGGCTATAAAGGAGGCGTAGCGTCTTATTTCCTGGATGGCGGTGCCGTAAGGCTTGCGCAGGTTTGCCACGGGTTTCTGCAGCAGATGCTTTAGAAAACCTTGCTGATTGACGCTGATTTGGTCGAATTCGTCGATGTTTATCAGGAAAAAGCGGCCGAGGCTCCGCTCTGCGTCCTGCTTGCTTTTGAAGTCGATACTGTCGGTATATCCGAAGCGCAGTTCGGGTGGCAGCAGGATGCGGCAGAAGGTACTTTTACGATAGCCTTGGGCTCCGACCAGTAGGGGAGACGTGTTGTTTCCATGCTGACGGTCGATGTTTTGCCAGTGCGCCGTCATGCTGAGAAACCAGCGGTAGAAGAGTTCCCGCCAGTACGGATTGTTGCAGGGGACGAGGTCGGCCAATGCGCGGATACGGTCCTTGCCGTCCCAATGTCCGGTGCTGTTCAGATATTCTTCGATGGGGTTGTACAAGGGAATGGCGTCCGAGTTGAGGTAGCGTGCCGACATCTCTGTCCCATACGCTGATTCCTTCTTTCAGGGCATTCTGTCCGATACTGCTTCTTACCCGCTGGTCGGCAGGGCGGAAATGGAAGTGTATGGAGTCCCGTTGGCGGAATTCCAATTCTCCCAGCACGGTGTTCCAGCGGAACTCATAGCGTCTGTTCATGAATTCTTCCAGGCGGAAGGCGGTGATTTGGTCGCGGGTCATGCTGCTGCGGGTGCCGAAGCCTTTGCATTCGCGGTAGAGGTTGTGCAGGGTCATGCGCACCAGTTGTTCATCCGCTTCGCGGTAGTAGTGCATCATGACTTGACGTACTGCCTCTTCTTCGGGAATGCCGGCTTTGTAGCAATGCCCGGCAAGCAGGTAGAGCAGGGGGCGAAGGTCATCGCCCCGTTTCCAGTTTTCCAGCTCTTCGAAGGTACGGTTCAGGGCGGCTTCGAAGAGGATGGAGAAGGTTTGGGAGGCCGGATAGCCGGGGGCAATGCGCATCAGCGGGTTTGCTTCGGTCTGTTTCCGTTGGCCGAAGGTGGGCTCGTCGGGCACGGACAAAGGCTGTTCCAGACAGAAAGGGACGGCAGACGGATTGTAATAGGGACGGTCATCGAGCGTCATGCGGCAGCTTTGCTCCACGGCAGGTTCTTTCAGTGTGATGGGGTAGGGGAGCAGGGGCTGGTAACAGTTTACGGCGAGCCGGTAGGCAGCGGTATGAAACAGCCTGATTTTTTCTTCCTGCCTGGGGCGCGAACCGTCGGGGGTGGCAAACAGTACCCATATTTTTACGCTTCGTCCGCTGCTTCCGCAAAAGGCGGCAAAAGTTTGCGGCAGCAGGGCCGCCTGGCGCTTTACTTGCTCCACTTCCACGGCATTGGCCAGGTGGTTGACTTCAATCTGTACCAGTCCGTTGTAGGTTTTCAGGTATCTTTCCCCCTCTTTGCTGCGGGCATATTCTGCGGCAGGGCAGATGCGTGGCAGTTTGTCTATGCAGGGGTAGTGTCCGTTGCTTCCGGTGATGTGGGGAATGAGGCTGCGCAAGGCGGATATGTGTCCGGCTTTGTTCTCGGTTTTCATCTTCTCCATCAAGGTGTCGCTGGGCCATGTGCTGAATGTCTCTTTGCCGGTTTCACGAGCGGTGCGTATAAGGGTAAGTTTCATGGGTTGTTTGCTGTATTAAAGTCCGCAAAGCTACTGAAAAATGACGGGACAGCCGAGGAAAAGTGGAATTATGATGAAACTTCTCATACTTATTTTTTATTCCGGCTGTACGTCGTAATCCGACTGGTTTTTCACGCCGACAATGTCTTGCTTCCTCACCTCGGTTGTTAATATGTGCTGCAACTGCTGTGAGGTCAGCGTCTCGGTGGGAGAGAACTCAGCCGACTTCATATAGCTTAAAATGGCATTGCGCAGCTGACCTCCTTCCGGAGTGTGGCGAATTGCTTCGAGATTGCTCATACAAACCAATACCTTACCGTTGTCTACGGCAAATTCGAACAGCAAGCCTAACTTGTGGTTCCGTTCCACATTGTCTACTACTTGGATAAGCGGCTTGTATTCGTGGCGCGTAGCATTCAGAATAAAGGGGCGGGCATGGCGTACGATGCTCCACCATTGCCAGTTGCTATGGCACTCGGTGGGGAACTGCCGGAACAAGGGATGTTTCTCGTCCATCAGCAAGGAGAGGGTGCCCGGCGAAACTTCGCGGCCGGCGTTTTCCGAAATGCTTTTGAACATGGCATAGTTCCAGTAGTCAGGAGTAAAAAGTCCACCTACACTCTGTTCTTCAATGGCTTTGTGGTCGGGTATAAGCAGTATCTTCCCTCCTTGGCTCAGTCTCTTTCGCGCCTCGTCATCCAAGGACTGACAGATGAAGATGTCCGCTTCGCTTTCCGGTGTCCGGTCGGGGTATACCCATAAGTTATAATAGTTATGATAATTCCCGGTGGTCAGTGTCAGTCGCAATTGGGCAGGCTTGTCTATTTCGGTAAGGTGCTTTTCAACTCGCCACCTGCATTACTTTTCCTTGCTCTACATGGGCGGGGACTTTGCCTTCGCGAACAAAAGTTACGCTGTCACTCAGGCTTTCCAGACGCCAGTATAATGCATCAGACCATGGTTGCTCTTCGTAATTTGTCAGGGCGAGTCCTATGTTCAGCTCTTCTTTGTTGCTGTAACAGTAGGTGTCCATAAGCGCCAGCGGTACCACCGGAGCACAAAAGCCGCGGAATGTTTCGGGAGTGACAATGCCTTTGCTGTCCATGAAAGCATCCAGAATGCCTACCAGTGCCGAGCCTTGTCCGGGAAAGTCTTGAAGGTCGAGCATCTGGAATCCGCCTAAACCGGCAGTGCGCAGGCCGTATTCAATATCAGCCTTGTAGCATTCGACGGCAAACCGGCCGGTGGCCTGATGGAATGCGTCAATCTGGTTCTGCAGTCCATTTTCATTGAGCCGGTCACGGAATATCTCCAAGTTATATGGATGCAATACGCCGGTGTATTTCTCCAACTCCTTGTAGTCGGGATAAATTTGGAACTGTCCGGTTTCGTGACTGATGACCGGTCGGGGAGATTTCGCTATGGCAGCAGTATAATCCGCACGGGTATTGGGACGGGTGTTGTTCAAGATACCTCCCTTTTCGGCATCGACAAAGGCAAATGAACTGCGTACGTGCGTTGTATAGCCTTCGCCTCCTCCTACCCGGCAGGTTGTCAGATAATCTTCACCGTCTATGGCACCTCCCCAACCCAGGAAGTTGTTGGAACCGAACGAATAGAGATGGCGGTTGTCATGTTTTCTGAATCCGTCCAGCCAATTGCGCATCAGGTCAACGTCGCCACCCAACTCGTTGCCCAGTCCCAACATGGTGAATGAGGGGTGATTGCCCATGTAGTCGAGGGTCATATAGGCTTCGTTCAGCAAGAAGTCATTCAAGCGATGGTTGTCCGGTGAAATGCTTCCCCATAAAGGCAACTCGGCTTGGAAATAGATACCCTCGATGTCGGCAGCGGCAAAAGCGGCGCGGGGCGGGGTGTAGGAATGGCAACGGTAGTAGTTGATGCCATAACTCTTGGCTGTCTGAAAAACTTTTCGCCAGGACTTTACATCCATCGGCGCATATCCGGTAAGTGGGAATACGCAAGCGTCGTGTTTGCCGCGCAAGAAGGTCTTGAAGCCGTTTATGGTGAACTGAGTACCTTCGGTGGCAAAGTCGCGCATACCGAAATCTGTTATTATATTGTCTTTACCCTCGTTTGTGGCAAGGGTCACGTTCAGTGCATAAAGTGTGGGGTGGAATTCGCTCCATGTCTGCATCCGGTTGCCCATGTCGAGCACCAGTTCTATCTTATTTTCACCTTTGCTCAAGCCGACTTGTTTTTCCATGTCCGGCAACTGGTGTTCTTGTTGGGTGTTCCACGTCTTGGCAGAAAGGGTCACTATGCCCGATTGCTCTGAATCGCTGTATATGTTTGCATGGATGCGGGCCTTTTTCTCCTTTACAGATGGGTAGACTTGTACCTGCTTGAGATAGGTGTGTGGGGTCGCTTCGATGTAGAAATCGCCCAGAATACCGTTCCAGTTGGTTTGTGTGCCGTCGGTCCAGGCATGCGAGCTTTGGATTTCGGCTGGTACGGAGCTGGGGGAATTGTCAATGCGTATCTTTATATGGTGGCTGCCGGGTGCCAAGGCCGGCAGGCTATAGCAGTGAGGTGCATAGATATGTCCCAACGTGCCTATACTGTCTCCATCTATCCAGAGAGTGCTGGGTTTTGTACGCTCCATGAAAAGTATCAGGCGTTTCCCTTCCATCTGTACGGGAATTTCAACATCTTTTTCATATTCTACGATGCCGGAGTAGGGATAAGTCCGTGTCAACTGGGAGGTTACATTGGTGGGATGCCTGCCGTCTCCCAACTTGTTTTCATCCGTCGTACCGGGCAATGTGCAGTTCCCTAATGAACTGTTCCAATTTCCTGATAAATCGATTCGTTCTCTTATTGTCTGGAATTCTTTTTTGTCTGTACATGATGCCAGACATGCCAATAAGCATAATACAATGAAATTTCTCATAAACTACCTGTTTTTCATGGCCGGTGATTGATTGACCGGTTGCAAATATAGGGCATTGCTCCCGTCTCTCTGTATACAAAATGTTTCCAATTATGTGACGGGATGTTTTTTATTGCTATCTTCATGCTTGATATTAGTGTTGTTGAGTGTTCGTCATTATAACCAATCTTTTCACCATACGTCGTTACTCTATTGATTTTTCCGTGTGCTGCAACCGGTAAAAGTTTTTCTGTCTTTCAATCTTGTTCTGCAGTTCCTCTTCGGTGGGCATATAAAGCATGCATTTGGATACTGTTACTAAATTGGAAAAACGGCAATTTGTGTAGGCGTAAATCTTGGAAAAGTGGCATAAATCCTTTATATTTGCAATGGAAAAGAGGCATAGTGTGATTATTGCATTTAATAATCGAATAAACAAGAATAGGTTATGATAAAAAGAAAGATAGATGATTACATTCGCAATTACTACGAAACTAACCGTAACGCCCTGCTTATTACCGGAGCACGACAAATAGGTAAGACATATTCCATTCGTCAGTTCGGTAAGACGTTTAAAAGTTTCATTGAAGTCAATTTCGTCGAGATGCCCGAAGCGGTGGATTTGTTCAAGGGAGCAAAGAGCAGCGGTGATATTCTGCTCCGTCTATCGGCAATCACCTCCGTGCCGCTCATCAAGGGTGAAACGCTCGTCTTTTTCGACGAAGTACAGCAATGTCCCGATATTGTTACGGCAATTAAGTTTCTGGTGGATGACGGTTCGTATCGTTACATCTTGAGCGGTTCGTTGCTGGGCGTAGAATTGAAAGACCTGCGCTCGGAACCGGTTGGCTACATGGGTGTAAAGGATATGTTCCCACTCGATTTCGAGGAGTTTATTTCGTGTGTGGGTATAAATGACGCCGTTATCGGGGCATTGCATGAGGCATGGCGGAATCGCACTGCCGTCGATGAGTTTGTCCACGGCAAAATTATGGAGCTGTTCCGGCTCTATCTTGTTGTGGGCGGTATGCCTGCGGTCGTGAGCAAATATCTCGAGAGTAACAACCTGCAAGAGGTGATGACTGTGCAGCAGGATATCATTCGTCTGTACAAACGTGACATCGCCCAGTATGATCCTAATAACAAACTCTACATCGAGGAGATTTTTAATCTTATTCCCCCTGAGCTAAACGCTAAAAACAAACGCTTCATACTGAAACGATTGAATGAGCACGCAAAGTTCGACCGGGTCGAGAACAGTTTTTTATGGCTGACGAACGCGGGCGTGGCGCTACCCGTCTATAATGTGGAGGAGCCGAAAATGCCGCTCCTGCTTGCACGTTCACGCAATCTGTTCAAACTCTTCCAAAGTGATATCGGACTGCTGGCCAGCCAATATGCCGAGGGCATTCAGATGCGGATTATAAAAGGTGATAAGGACATCAATTTCGGTTCAATTTACGAGAATGCCGTAGCGCAGGAGTTGGTGGCTCACGGCATTGTTCCCTACTATTACAACAACAAGAAGCGCGGTGAATTGGATTTTGTTATTGAGCTTGAGGGTAAGGTACTGCCTATTGAGGTAAAATCAGGTAAAGATTACGAGACACACCGCGCTTTGTCCAACATCATGGATTGCGAGGAATACGACTTCTCCGAAGCAGTTGTGTTCAACAACGGTAATCTGCGCGTCGCAGGTAAGATTATCTATGCCCCGATCTATATGGCGATGTTCTTCGAGAAAAGCAATGTTGCTCCGACTTTTTATAAAGTGGATTTATCGGGACTGTAAAGTGTTCTATTCGGAAAATAATGCTTGCTATTGAAAAAGATTAGCATTCCTTTGCCAAGCCCCCTGCTTTTCATTATCTTTGCCTCTGTAGTTTGTAGTTGCGCACAGTCGTGGAATGTCTTTCTCATAGTTGTGAAGAAGGTGTATCACAAATATGAAGAAGGTAAACCACAGCTGTGCGCATCTTTTTTTGATAAGCTTTCAGCAGAAGGAAGAACGCTTCTTTGCGTAAGGAAGACCCATGCTCTGCCTAATGAAAGCCGGTACTTTGCATGAGCGAAACCTGCAGACAGCAACAGAAATGAATCTAAAAATGGAGGAAAGAATATGGCAATTTTATTTGATTGGTACGAAAACCCGAAAACGAAGGATAAACAAGGGGAAGAACTGACCCTGCATCCCCGGATTAAACTGAACGGCTCCACGACGACCGATGAGCTGCGCAGGCATATACAAGAATACTGCTCGCTGACCGAGACGGATGTACTGGCGGTACTCGATGCTTTGTCGCATTTTGTGGGACGCGAGCTGGGGGAGGGCAGGCAGGTACATTTGGACGGCATCGGTTACTTTGTTCCCACGCTGACCTGCACGGAACCGGTGACACTGGAGACAAAGCGGAAAAGTACTAAGGTGAAGTTGAAAAACATCACTTTCAGACCGGACAAGGCGCTGCGCAGTGAGATAGGAGTATTGAAGGTAAAGCCGCTGAAATTGCGGAATCTCACGAAAAAGAGGCTGACGGATGATGAGGTGAAGCAAAAAGTGGTGAACTATCTACGTAAGAATGAGTTCATCACCCGCAGTGTTGTACAGTCGATTTGCGGCATGACCCGCACGACTGCGACGCGGCAGATTCGTCGTCTTTGTGAGGAGAATGTGTTGGTGAACAAAGGGTTGCAGAAACAGCCGATTTATTTTTTGAAGGAAAAAGAGTAGGTTGATGCGTATAGGGCTTGCATGGATTGCGTCATGTAGGCAAAATCTGCCTGCATGCTTGCATGAGGTCTGCTTGCATGGCGCAATTTGTTGTAAATTAGTGCGATATGTCATTTCATGCAAGCATGTAAGTAAAACATGCGATAAAACTACAGTTGTAGATTAGGAATACCTATAATCGGCAGACGAGAAATTAAAGAATGAAAACAACGCGGCAGAAGGATAGTTTTTATTATTTTTGCAATCAATTCTCAATAGTTATTTAAAAAATATGGCAAAGAAAAATTCAACAGCTAAAGATACGGAGCTGTCACTCTCGTTTTTTGGGAAAGTGGCAGCGTTATTTAGAAGTGAAACTGTTCATTTCGTTATCGGCTTGGTACTGGTAATCTTTTCGGTTTATTTGTTGCTCGCCTTTTCGTCGTTCTTTTTCACGGGAGCGGCAGACCAGAGCATCATTGACGGAGGCAGTGCGCAGGAGCTGATTTCCACCAATAATGGGGTGAAGAACTACGCCGGTAGCCGCGGTGCGCAGTTGGCCAGCTATCTGATAAATGATTGTTTCGGCGTATCGTCTTTCCTGATTCTCGTGTTCCTGGCTGTGGCGGGATTGAAGCTGATGCGGGTGCGTGTGGTGCGCTTGTGGAAGTGGTTCATCGGCTGTTCGTTGATGCTGGTGTGGTTCTCGGTATTTTTCGGTTTTGTGTTTGTAGACCAGTACAAGGACTCTTTCCTCTATCTGGGCGGTATGCACGGATACAATGTCAGCAACTGGCTTGTGTCTCAAGTCGGTGTGCCGGGAGTATGGCTGCTATTGTTGGTAACTGCCATCTGCTTCCTCATCTATCTGAGTGCACGGACTGTCATCTGGTTGCGCAGATTGTTTAGTCTCAGCTTCTTGAAGCGTAAGGAGAAGGCGGAAAGTGTGCAGGGTGAAACGCCGGAAGAGTTCAAGACCTCTTGGGGTGCAAAGGAAAAGACTACTGCTCCGACACCGGAAGCTGCGGAGCCGGAAAAGGTTCTTGAAAAGGAGGAGGAGGTTGCTACAGAGGAAGAAGAGGACGAACCGCAGAATGAAATCACCCTTGACTTGGGTGGAAGTGATGGAAAGGTAAAGCCAGCCAAGTCTGCGGATGAGGACGTTACCATGACTTTTGAGACTCCTGTACCGGAGCCGGTACCCCCTTTTCGGGAACAGCCGGTAGAGAAGGAGCCGGCATTCCAGGTTGAGAAGGCTGAAGAGGAGGAGTATGTGGGAACGGAGAAGGAGCCGTACAATCCCCGTCTGGATTTGGAAAACTATCATTACCCCACAATAGACTTGATGAAGCATTACGATGACAATGGTCCGACCATTGACATGGTAGAGCAGAACGCGAACAAGGATAAGATTATCAATACTCTGCGTAGTTTCGGTATAGAAATCAGTACCATTAAGGCGACGGTAGGTCCTACGGTGACACTGTATGAAATCACTCCCGAGCAGGGCGTCCGCATTTCGAAGATACGCGGTCTGGAAGATGATATTGCCCTCAGCCTTTCGGCGCTCGGCATCCGTATCATCGCTCCCATTCCGGGAAAGGGTACGATTGGTATCGAAGTGCCCAACTCCAATCCGAAGATTGTATCCGGTCAGAGTATTATCGGCAGCAAGAAGTTCCAGGAGTCTACTTACGACTTGCCCATCGCACTGGGTAAGACGATTACGAATGAAGTGTTTATGGTGGATTTGTGCAAGATGCCGCACGTGCTCGTTGCCGGTGCTACCGGTCAGGGTAAGTCCGTGGGGTTGAATGCCATCATCACCTCCTTATTATATAAGAAGCATCCGGCAGAGCTGAAGTTTGTGCTGGTAGACCCCAAAAAAGTAGAATTCAGCATCTACTCCGTAATTGAGCATCACTTCCTCGCGAAATTACCCGACGGGGAAGATGCCATCATTACGGACGTCACGAAGGTGGTGCAGACTTTGAACTCCATCTGTGTGGAGATGGATACTCGCTATGACTTGCTGAAAGCTGCCCATGTGCGCAATATCAAGGAGTATAACGAGAAGTTCATCAACCGTCGTCTGAATCCGGAAAAGGGGCATAAGTTCATGCCTTATATCGTAGTCGTTATCGACGAGTTCGGTGACTTGATTATGACAGCCGGTAAGGATGTGGAACTGCCCATCGCACGTATCGCCCAGTTGGCGCGTGCCGTGGGTATACATATGATTATCGCTACACAGCGACCGACAACAAATATCATTACGGGTACGATTAAGGCCAACTTCCCGGCGCGTATTGCCTTCCGTGTATCGGCCATGGTCGATTCGCGTACTATCCTCGACCGTCCGGGAGCCAACCAGCTGATAGGCCGCGGTGATATGTTATTCCTGCAGGGAGCAGACCCGGTGCGTGTGCAGTGTGCCTTTATCGATACCCCCGAAGTGGCGGAGATTACGAAGTTCATCGCCCGCCAGCAGGGCTACCCCACCGCTTTTTATCTGCCCGAATATGTGGATGAAAATGCAGGAGGTGATTTGGGGGATGTGGATATGGGGCGTCTTGATCCTTTGTTCGAGGATGCAGCCCGTCTCGTCGTTATTCACCAGCAGGGTTCTACGTCGCTCATTCAGCGTAAGTTTGCCATCGGTTATAATCGTGCCGGCCGCATCATGGACCAGTTGGAGAAAGCGGGGATTGTGGGACCGGCGCAAGGCAGCAAGGCGCGTGAGGTGTTCTGTATAGATGAGAACGACCTGGAAATGCGGTTAAACAATTTGCAATAGGAATGGTTGTTTATAGAATGATGAAACTTGATAAGCTTTTACTTGGCATGCTATTGTTGTTGTTTGCTGTGCCGATGTCGGCACAGCAACCGGATGCCAAGAATATATTGGAGCGTACAGCCGAAGCCTTTCGGAAAGCGGGAGGGGTGAAGCTGGCGTTTACCGTGAACGAACAACAGGGCTCTTATGCGGGAGTTCTCTATCTGGAAGGTGAGAAGTTTGTGGTTGAGACCGAGGGAATGAAGACTTGGTTTGACGGACATACGCAGTGGAGCTATGTGGCTTCGGCAGATGAGGTGAATGTATCGGAACCTACACAGGAGGAATTGCAGACTCTTAATCCGTATGCTTGGTTGTCCCTCTACAAGCAGGGATACAAATTGAAGTTGAGCAGTGTCGGTGGTAAGCAGGACAAGTCTGTTTATTACATCACCATGACTGCTGCCGACAAGAGGAAAGACCCTGAAAGTGTCTATCTGTTTGTGACAAAGGATACGTATCGTCTGCATCAAGTGCACTTGGCACCACGAGGAAGTAAGTATATGACTACTATCCTTATTGATAGCTACCAGACAGGACAATCCTATCCGGATAGTTTCTTTGTCTTTGACAAAAAAGCCTATCCCACAGCTGAAGTCATCGACATGCGCTAAATAGTAAATTGTAAATAGTCAAATAGTAAATAATATAATGATGGAAACAGAAAAAGTAAAATGTCTGATTATCGGTTCGGGTCCTGCCGGCTATACTGCCGCTATTTATGCAGGCCGTGCCAATCTTTCACCGGTGCTTTATGCAGGATTGCAGCCCGGTGGCCAGTTAACGACCACCACTGATGTGGAGAACTTTCCCGGTTATCCCCAAGGTATCGCTGGTCCGGAATTAATGGAAGACCTGCGGAAGCAAGCCGAACGTTTTGGTGCAGATTTGCGTTATGGAGTTGCTACCGCAGCCAATCTTGCTGAAGCACCTTACAAAATTACGATTGATGACGAAAAGATGATTGAGGCTGAAACGCTGATTATTGCTACAGGTGCCGCTGCGAAGTATCTGGGGCTGGAGGATGAAAAGAAATATGCGGGAATGGGTGTCAGCGCTTGTGCCACTTGTGACGGTTTCTTCTACCGCAAGAAAACGGTAGCTGTTGTAGGGGGTGGAGATACTGCCTGCGAGGAAGCTGTTTACCTTGCCGGATTGGCTGCCAAGGTTTATCTGATTGTCCGCAAACCTTATCTTCGCGCTTCCAAGATTATGCAGGAGCGTGTGATGAAGCATGACAAGATTGAAGTACTGTTCGAACATAATGCCGTAGGCTTGTTTGGAGAAAACGGTGTGGAAGGGGTGCATTTGGTACAGCGTGTGGGTGAACCTGATGAGAAGCGCTATGATGTGGCCATTGACGGTTTCTTCCTGGCTATCGGCCATAAGCCCAACTCTGATATTTTCAAACCTTATGTAGATACGGACGAAGTAGGTTATATCGTCACCGAGCCGGGAACACCGCGTACGAAAGTGCCGGGCGTATTCGCCGCCGGAGACGTTGCTGATCCTCACTATCGTCAAGCCATCACCGCCGCCGGAACAGGTTGCCAGGCAGCCATTGAAGCGGAAAGATATTTGTCTGCGAAAGGACTGATTTAGTGATTAGCGATTAGGGATTAGGATGGCAACAATGTGTTTTTATTATGCTAATCCCTAACCCCTAATCGCTTATCCCTTGTCACTTATTCCTTATCCTATCTTGCTGATTTTCTTCAGCTTTTCTTCGTCTATGATTTTGATTTTACGCCCGTCGATGGTGATTAACCGTTCTGTGGCAAACTGTGACAGCGTACGTATGGCGTTGGAAGTGGTCATGTTTGACAAATTGGCCAGATCTTCACGCGAGAGATAGATACTCAAGGTGGAGCCGTCTTCCTCCAAACCATAACTTTCTTTGAGGAACAGCAGGGATTCTGCGAGTCTTCCGCGGATATGTTTCTGCGTCAGGTTTACGGTACGTTCATCGGCAATGCCCAAGTCAACGGACAATTGCTTGATGAAGAACATGGCAAGGTCGTTGTTTTGTGTGAGCAGAGTCATCAAGGCAGTCATGGGGATTTGGCAAACAAGAGACGGCTCGAATGCAGATGCTGCCGTGACATAGTCTGTTTTTGCAAAGTAAGGGCGGTAACCGAAATATTCGACAGGTTTAATCATACGGATAATCTGGCTTCTACCACCGACTCCGTCTTTATAGATTTTTACCTTTCCACTCAGCAGACACATCAAGTGCGTAGGTGTCTCGCCTTCGCAATGGATGACTTCGTTTTTTTTGTAGTTCTGGAGTGTGAAGTGGTTGGCGAGGAATTCCCGTTGTTCGTCATTCAGGGGAGACCATATATCTGCAATCAACTCCGGAACATTAATATCAGATAAGTTTACTTTTACCATAACTGCTGCAAAACTGTGTTATACAGCACAAATGTAAAAAGAAAAAATTAAATATTGCACAAATGTGACAAAAAGATGTATGTCAATGTGCTAATGTGGCAATATGCCAATGTGCTAATTGGCTGCGCTATGCTTATGCTGTGTTCTCACGCCGCAGGTCATTAGCACATTGGCATATTGCCACATTATTTTGTGAACAGCAACTCCCTATACTTCGGAAGCGGCCAGATTTCATCATCAATTTCCATCTCGAGGTGGTCGATGTGATCACGGATGCTTTCCAGATAAGGACGTACGGTTTCTTCGTAAGCGAAAGCCTTGTCTTTGTAGTTATCCATGTGATTGGCCACTTTGCGGGCTTCGGTCATTTCGCGTACTTGTACCTTGATGGCGGTTACGCGTTTGGATATTTCGCGTACAAGTTCTTTCCGGTCGGCACTGAGAACCTCGTATTCTTCGGGAGAGAAAGTCTCGCGCAAGCCGCGGAGGTTTTCCAGCAGACGGTTTTGGTAGATAACAGCAGTCGGTACAATGTGGTTGATGGCAAGGTCGCCCAGTACACGGCTTTCTATCTGTACCTTCATGGTGTATTTCTCCAGTTCCACTTCCAGGCGGCAGGCAAGCTCCGTTTCGTTGAAGATACGTTCGCCGATGAGTACGGAACGGGACTGGTTGTCCATATAGTGCATCAAGGCTTCGGGAACGTGGCAGATATTGGTCAGACCACGGCGGGCGGCTTCTTGTTTCCATTGTTCGGAGTAGCCGTCGCCCTCAAAGCGGATAGGTTCGGAAGCAAGGATGGTTTCTTTCAGAATGCGGAAGATGGCTTCATCCTTGCCGACTCCTTCTTCCATCAGTTTGTCGATGGAAACTTTGAACTCGTTCAGCTGGTTGGCCATAGCTGCATTGATGGCAATCATGGCAGCAGCACAGTTGGCGGATGAACCTGCGGCACGGAACTCAAAAACGGTTACCTGTAAAGGCGAATGGGGAAGTGCGGTTGCGGTCGGTGGTATCCAGTAATATTTCAGGAATACGTCCGATGCCTAATTTCAGTGTCGTTTTTTCTTCCGACGTCATCTTGCTGTTGCTTATCTGGCGGGCTATCTCGTCGAGGATGGAAGATAACTGTTTGCCCAGAAAGATGGACAGAATGGCGGGAGGTGCTTCGTTGGCTCCCAGGCGATGGCTGTTTCCGGCGCTCATGATGGAAGCCCGCAGCAGGTTTTGGTTTTTATACACCATCATCAGCACGTTCACCAGGAAGGTGAGGAACAGCATGTTTCCTTTCGGATTCTTGCCCGGTGCAAAGAGGTTGACACCTGTATCGGTGCAGAGTGACCAGTTGTTATGTTTACCGGAACCATTTACGCCGTTGTAGGGTTTCTCGTGAAGCAGTACGGCGAAGTGATGCTTGCGGGCAATGCGTTTCATCAAATCCATTACAAGCTGGTTGTGGTCGTTGGCAAGGTTGGCATTCTCAAAGATAGGTGCCAGTTCAAACTGGTTGGGAGCTACTTCGTTATGGCGGGTCTTGACCGGGATACCCAGTTTGTGACATTCGATTTCCAGTTCTTTCATAAAAGCTGTGACACGTGGGGGGATGGAGCCGAAATAATGGTCCTCCAGCTGCTGGTCTTTGGCCGAGGAGTGTCCCATCAAGGTACGTCCGGTCAGACAAAGATCCGGGCGTGCATTGTACAGTGCTGAGTCGACGAGGAAATATTCTTGTTCCCAGCCTAAATTGGTATAAACACGTGTGATATTCTTGTCGAACAACTGGCATACATCTGTCGCCGCCTTGTCTACGGCTGCCAAGGCTTTGAGCAATGGAGTCTTGTAGTCGAGCGCTTCGCCGGTATAAGAGATGAAGATGGTGGGGATACAAAGCGTGGTATCTACCACAAAGGCGGGTGAGGAAACATCCCAGGCTGTATATCCTCGTGCTTCGAATGTGTTTCTGATACCTCCGTTGGGGAAAGAGGATGCATCCGGTTCCTGCTGGATGAGCAGTTTGCCGGAAAAACGTTCAATTACTTCTGTTCCTTCGCCGAATTCGATAAAGCCGTCATGCTTTTCGGCTGTTCCATCCGTCAGGGGCTGAAACCAGTGCGTGTAGTGGGTGACGTTGAGGGATTTTGCCCAACTTTTCATACCGTTGGCAATTAGGTCCGCCACTTCGCGGTTGATGGGAGTGCCTTTTTCGATGGCGTCGGTCACGGCTTTGTAGGCTTCACGAGGCAGGTATTCCTGCATTTTCTTACGGTCGAAGACATGGCTGCCGTAGTAGTCGGACAGTTTGTTTGAAGGGGTGGTCACTTCAAGAGGTTGCCGATTGGCAAGTTCTTGCAAAGCAAAAAATCGCATTTTTGACATATAAGTCTTTCCTTTTATTGGTTGTTGGGCGCAAAAATACGTGTTTTTTCTGAACTACCCCCTCTTTTTTAGGGGGTATTCTTGAAAATATTAGTGTTTTTTGAGAATAGACCCCTTGAAAAAGCCTGCTTGTTATGGAAAAACGACCCAAAGCTTACGTTTATTCCATGCCATGATTAGTAATCTTTCCGCATCACGATTAGTAATCTTAGTGCGTCGTGATTAGTAATTTTCATGTGTCACAATTACGAATCATTCTGTACATGACACTTGTGGCGCCCTTTTTATAACAATTTATATAGGTTCGTATTTATCTCGCACAAACTATGTGTGCTTGTGTATTATTGTCTCGCGCGCGTAACATATGTTTTATAATAAAGGGTGTCACAAGTGTCATCCCTGCTTCTTTATGGAACATGTTTTTGCATTACACGAATTCTTCCGTATATTTGTCCCGATTCTATAAGGAGAAATTGCGGTTGAAACGTTTGTTGTTTATATGGATTTGGATTTGCTTCTTGTTTTCTTTTGTACAGAAGGCAGGGGCGGAGCGTGTATCTTATCCGGTTGACAAACATGTGAGTTCGGCAGACTCCATCATGGAGAAAGTCATCTTCTTTGCCCCCCTTTATGAACGTATTATTGAAAGTTACAAGGCTGAGCTTTACATAAAGGGCTGGGTGAATATCCGTAAGAAGAATCATATTCTCCGCTACATCCCTTCCATGTTCCGGCCCAAGAAAGGGGTGCGGGAATATATGATGGAAACTTATAGCGATTTGCATTTTACTGCTCCCGACATCTATGACCAGAAGGTAAAGGCAAGTGTCGGCACTGCTTCCGAGTTTTGGGAAATGGACGGACGATTGCCGGAATATTTTCACATCAACATCTATTCTCCTACCTTATTATATGACAAGCTACTCTCTCCTTTAGCACCCAATGCCAAAAAATATTATACTTATCGGATTGATACGGTGATGGGGGAACGGCATGCCCTTCAGTATAAAATCCGTTTTATGCCGAAAAGTAAAAGCTTTCAGCTGGTGGGCGGTTATCTGATTGTGAGTGATAACGTGTGGAGTGTACGCGAGATGCGTTTTTCCGGACGTAATGAGATGGTGCGGTTCAATAATCTGGTGAAGATGGGTAATGTGGGCGATTCGGACGAATTTCTTCCGTTGCAGTATGATGTGGAGGCAACGTTCCGTTTTTTGGGAAATGTGGTAGATGGTACTTATGAAGCTGTACTCGATTATAAGAACATCATTCAGAAAGCACCTGGAAGTGATATACGGAAGTCGGTGAAGAAAAGTAAATATGACTTGTCAGATTCATACACGTTGCGTACGGATACGAATGCTTTTCGGCGTGATACTGCCTACTTTAAAACTTTACGTCCCATTCCATTGACCCCGCACGAGGAAACATTGTATCAGGATTTTTTCTTGCGTCGGGATACACTCATCCGGAAAAAGAAGCCGGTCAATAAGAATCTGGAATTCTGGGGACAGATTGGGGATGCTCTGATTAGTCGCTACACGGTAGACCTTGATAAATTGGGAAGTGTACGCTGTTCGCCGTTGATTAATCCTTTTCTTTTGAGTTATAGCGGCAAACATGGAATTTCGTATCGGCAGGAATTCAAGTACAACCGTATATTCAAGGGCGACCGCCTGCTGCGAATTGTTCCCCGGATAGGTTATAATTTTAAAGAGAAAGAATTTTACTGGAGGGTGAAGTCTGATTTTGATTATTGGCCTCGTAAGCGTGCGGCATTTCATCTGGAATTTGGTAATGGTAACCGGATTTATAGTAGTGATGTGCTGGATGACTTGAAAGCTATTCCCGACAGTATCTTTGATTTCAACCAGATACATCTGGATTATTTCAAGGACTTGTATCTGAATCTGCGCCATAGCTGGGAGATAGTGAACGGCTTGTCGTTGGACATCGGTATATCCATGCATAGACGTACGGAAGTGAACCGTTCCAGATTTGAACTTAACTATCCGAGTATGCCATCGGTGAAATCAGCGACAAACACAAGTTCCGGCGGTTCTTCGTTCTTTCCGAATTTTGACCCGACTATCCTGAATAAGTTTCGTCATACTTATAATAGTTTTGCCCCCCGTGTTCGTTTGTCCTGGACTCCGGGACAATACTATTATATGAACGGTGACCGCAAGGTAAATCTTCATTCCAAGTACCCTTCCATTTCGGTGGATTGGGAGAGGGGAATCAGTGGGGTATTGCAGAGTAGCGGTTCGTACGAGCGTGTGGAGATTGATTTGCAGCATCAGATTTCTTTGGGATTGATGCGTGATGTTTATTGGCGCTTTGGTTGGGGAGAGTTCACCAATCAGAAGGAACTGTACTTTGTGGACTTTGCCAACTTGCGACGTTCCAATCTGCCTATGGGTTGGAGCGATGATATTGGCGGGGTGTTCCAGTTGCTTGACGGACGTTGGTATAACTCTTCCCGCAAATATATCCGTGGACACCTTACATACGAAGCACCTTTCCTTCTGCTCCGCCATCTGATGAAATATACCCAGTATGTATTGAACGAACGTCTGTATCTGAATGCACTGGTAGTACCTCACTTGAAACCTTATCTGGAAGTGGGGTATGGCATTGGTACGCATATCTTTGACTTTGGTTTGTTTGCCAGCTTTGCCAACTGGAAGTATCAGGAAATAGGCTGCAAATTCACCTTCGAGCTGTTTAACCGATAGTAATGTGCCAATGTGATAATGTGCCAATGACCTGCGGCGTGATAGCGCAGCATAAACATTGCGCAGCCAATTAGCATATTGACACATTAATCAATTGTCAATTATTGATTCTTTTGTAACTTTGCTGCAAATTACTTGGAGCTATGGGTATAGTAATAGGAATAGATGTGGGTGGAAGTACCACGAAAATCGTTGGAATCAATGGAGAACAGATACAGTCTCCAATGTTTATTACGGCTACCGACCCGGTGACTTCCTTATTCGGAGCATTCGGTAAGTATATTTATGACAATGGTATACAGCTGGCCGATGTGGAGCAGGTGATGCTGACGGGAGTGGGAAGCGCATTTGTCAACAGCCCTCTATATGGACTGCCTACTCGCAAAACGGATGAGTTTATTGCCAATGGTTTGGGAGCCAGACATGCAACGGATATAGACCAACTGATTGTAGTCAGCATGGGTACCGGCACTTCTTTTGTGAAAATAGACGGAGACAAGGTGCAGCATATTGGCGGCTTGGGGATTGGTGGAGGTACCTTGCAGGGATTATCGAGGTTGCTGTTGAAAACTCATGATATTCATCAGGTGTCCGAGTTGGCTGAGAAAGGGGATGTAACTCGTGTCAACTTGCAGATAGGTGATATTTGCAACACTGCTTTGCCTGACTTGCCAGTGAGTGCTACCGCCTCTCTTTTCGGGAAAGCAGATAGCAATGCTTCTCAAGAAGATATTGCCTGCGGTATAATTTATACGGTACTTCAAACCATTGGAGGAGCTGCTGTACTGTCAGCTTTGAACAGTCCTATCAAGGATTTCGTTCTGATAGGAAATCTCACCCAACTGCCCCAGTGCCGGGAGGTGTTTTCTAAAATGGAAGCCATCTATCATGTACATTTTCATATACCGCCCTATGCTGAATATAGAACAGCAATAGGAGCGGCATTGGCATACGTAAAAGAAAGGCAAGGGTAGTGGTTACTTCTTGCCTGCCTTCTTCATATAGCTGTTTATCAAGGTACATGCGGGAGCGGCCACCGTACCGTGGTCAAATCCCTCCATCTGATAGAGGGTGGTTTTTTGTCCCAATGCTTTGAGGAGAGCATACAAATGGGCGTTTTCCTCATAGCGTGCCAGCATCTCCAACTCTTTGTCGCCAGTGATAAGTATCATGGGTGAAGCGTCTTTTCTTACGTTATTGGAAGGAGCATATTTATCTATAATCGGAGTGTCGGAAGGCAGCCCGCGTTCTTTGCGGATGGTGTAGTGGGTAGTGGTCTGTCCGCTGATGGGGAAAGCGCCTGCCAGGCTGTTGGCATCAATATTCCACTTTGCCAGGTAACTCTTGTCCAGATTGAGCATCAGACAGAGATAACCACCGGCTGAATGACCGGCTATGTATATTTTGTCTTTATCTCCTCCGAATTCTTCTATATTCTCGAAAGTCCAAGCAACGGCCTCTGCGGCATCTTCCGTGTAGGCAGGATTTTGGGCACGCGGGCTGAGTCGGTAGTTTACGGCTATCACGGCGTAGCCTTGCTCCAGGAACTCCTTCGGAAAATGTTTTTCTCCGGCTTCCAGTCCTCCGCCGTGGAACCAGATAAGAGTGGCAAATCCTTTTTTATCAGTAGGATAATGGAGGTCGAGCTTACAACGCTCCAGCTTATAACTGTCCTTTTCGCCGGGATGAAGATAGGAAATGTTCTTTTGCGTACGGTAGTTGTTGTCCGTTGTCTGATTTTGGCTATAACATAATAATGTATAGCAAATGATGGAAATGCATGCGATTATCTTTTTCATGATAAATTATTGAGATTATGTATAAATGAAACGATGCAAAGGTAACATTTTTTTTATTCTTTAATTGATTATTCCACTGCTGTTTTGAATGCTTTTTGTTTTGTAGTTCAAGAAAATACTTCTATCTTTGCGCCCGATTTACAATGAGTCAACATAAAGTCTCACTTAATTAACGAGTTAAACAATTTATTTATTAATGGAAAATTTAAAGAATGTAGCTCCTATTGAAGACTTCAACTGGGATGCTTATGAGAACGGCGAATCAGTAGCCAGTGCAAGCCACGAAGAACTGGAAAAGGCGTATGACAATACGTTGAACAAGGTTAACGACCGCGAGGTAGTTGACGGAACCGTAATCGCAATGAACAAGCGTGAAGTAGTTGTGAACATCGGTTACAAATCAGACGGTATCATTCCGATGAGTGAATTCCGTTACAATCCTGAACTGAAGGTTGGTGATACTGTTGAGGTATACATCGAAAACCAGGAAGACAAGAAAGGACAGCTCGTCTGTCTCACCGTAAAGCTCGTGCTACCCGTTCTTGGGATCGCGTTAACGCTGCTTTGGAAAACGAGAAATTATCAAGGGTTACATCAAGTGCCGCACAAAGGGTGGTATGATTGTAGACGTATTCGGCATCGAAGCTTTCTTGCCGGGTTCTCAAATCGACGTGAAGCCTATCCGCGACTACGATGTATTCGTTGGCAAAACTATGGAATTCAAGGTTGTTAAGATCAACCAGGAATTCAAGAATGTGGTTGTTTCCCACAAGGCTCTTATCGAAGCCGAAACTGGAACAACAGAAGAAGGAAATCATCGGTAAACTCGAAAAAGGACAAGTTCTCGAAGGTACCGTTAAGAATATCACTTCCTATGGTGTATTTATCGACCTGGGTGGCGTAGACGGTTTGATTCACATCACAGACCTTTCTTGGGGCCGTGTTAGCGATCCGAAAGAAGTGGTTGAACTCGACCAGAAACTCAACGTCGTTATCCTTGACTTCGACGATGAGAAGAAGCGTATCGCTCTCGGCTTGAAGCAACTCACTCCGCATCCTTGGGATGCACTGGATGCTAACCTGAAGGTTGGCGACCACGTGAAGGGTAAAGTTGTTGTTATGGCTGATTACGGCGCATTCATCGAAATCGCTCCGGGTGTTGAAGGTTTGATTCATGTATCTGAAATGTCTTGGTCACAACACTTGCGTTCTGCACAAGACTTCATGAAGGTAGGTGACGAAGTAGAGGCAGTAGTCTTGACTTTGGACCGCGAAGAACGTAAGATGTCTTTGGGTATCAAGCAGCTGAAGTCTGACCCGTGGGAAACTATCGAAGAGAAGTATCCTATCGGCAGCAAGCACACTGCAAAGGTTCGTAACTTCACTAACTTCGGTGTATTCGTTGAAATCGAAGAAGGTGTTGACGGCTTGATTCACATCTCTGACCTGTCTTGGACGAAGAAGGTTAAACATCCGTCTGAATTCACTCAGATTGGTGCAGACATCGACGTACAAGTTCTGGAAATCGACAAGGAAAACCGTCGCTTGAGCCTTGGCCACAAGCAACTCGAAGAAAATCCCTGGGATGTATTCGAAACTGTATTTACAGTAGGTTCTGTACACGAAGGTACTATCATCGAAATGCTGGATAAGGGTGCTGTAGTTGCTCTGCCTTATGGTGTAGAAGGCTTCGCTACTCCGAAGCACCTCGTTAAGGAAGACGGATCACAAGCTCAGTTGGACGAGAAGCTTGAATTCAAGGTAATTGAGTTCAACAAGGACGCTAAGCGTATCATCCTTTCTCACAGCCGTATCTTCGAAGATGCTGCAAAGGCAGAAGAAAGAGCTGAAAAGAAGGCTGCTACTAAGAAGTCAACCGGTAAGAGAGAAGACGTTGCTCCTGCTATCCAAAACCAGGCTGCATCTACTACTCTGGGTGACATTGATGCTTTGGCTGCCTTGAAGGAACAGATGGAAGCTGGAAAGAAATAATTACTCCGTTCTATAAATGAAGGAAGGGTACTTGCGCAAACAAGTGCCCTTCTTTTTTATGATTTGTCAATAGAATTTTATGGAATTAAGGATGGTTTTTCCATAAATGTTTATCTTTGCAGGGTGGTTACTTTTGCAATCATAGAAATATTCAATAATTTAATTTTCATTTATTATGAAAAACATGTTCAAAAATGCAGGGAAGATGGTGTTGTTCACTTGCCTGTCGCTGATGTTACTAACCGCATGCGGCCAGAAGTCTAAACTCAAGCTGGCTATCGCAGCAGCCAACAAACAATGTCCCATGGATATGGGAGCTTCCGGCGAAATATCCAGTATTACTTTTGATGGGTCGGATGTGGTATATGTACTGCTTATGAATGAAAGTTTCCTCAATATAGACGCTTTGAAAGAGAATCCTGATGCAATGAAGTCTGCTGTGACTGTTATGTTCGGTAATCCACAAGGGTCCATTAAAGAGATGCTGGATTTGGTTGTCGGTACTGATTCCGGTATAAAGTTCATATATAAAGGAAAGACATCCGGTAACGAAGTGGAATGTTATCTGACTACTCAGGACTTGAAAGATATATTGAATGGTGGTTCAACTGCTGAAAGCAGTGATAAGAAGAAACTGGAAGAGCAAGTGAAGATGACCAACGTATCGTGCCCGATGCAGGTGGATGAAGCCACTATGCTCAATAAACTGACAATCGAGTCGGATAAGGTGCTTTATCATTATACGATTGACGAATCTGTAGTACAGATGTCTGCTTTGAAGGAAAATGCCGAACAGATGAAGGCAAATGTGAAGAACTCTTTGAACTCCTCCGATCCAGCCTTGCGCATGTTCTTGGAAGTATGTGTGAAGTGTGATAAAGGGGTGGGCTATCTGTATAAAGGGAATAAATCCGGAGAAACTTTTGAAATATCTTTTGGAGTTTCAGAGATAAAGGCTCTTCTATAAATCAAGGAGTAGAAATCAGTTCGGAAGGTTTGGAATGGAAAAATTTGAGTTACATATTCTTGGTTGTGGTTCCGCTTTACCCACAACGCGTCATTTCCCTACGTCTCAAATTGTGAACGTGCGCGACAAGTTGTTTATGATTGATTGTGGGGAAGGGGCGCAGTTGCAGTTCCGTAAATCACATCTGAAGTTTTCACGTTTGAATCATATTTTTATCTCTCACTTGCATGGAGACCATTGTTTTGGCTTATTAGGACTGATTTCTACACTTAACCTTTTAGGACGTACAGCCGAGTTGCATATCCATTCTCCAAAAGGGCTGGAAACATTGCTGACACCTATGCTGGATTTTTTTAATAGGCAGATGACGTACAAGATCCTTTTCCATGAGTTTGATACGAAAGAACCGATGCAGATTTATGAAGACCGTTCGTTGACGGTTACTACCATTCCTTTGCGTCATCGTATGCCGTGTTGTGGTTTTTTGTTTGCAGAAAAGCGGCGTCCTAACCATATTATCCGTGAAATGGTCGATTTCTACCAAGTGCCGGTATACGAATTGAATCGTATAAACATAATAATTTTGACGTTGTGGTTCTCAAGCAGAGCCTCAATCTCGGATAAATCGGCTCCGAATGCAATCCGTAATTCAAGCGTTGCGGGCTGTCCTGCGTCATGGTGCAGGGTGTACCCGTTTACGATGTTCGCCAGCTCGATGCCGTCGATTTTGAGAATAGGCTGCTTTCCAACTCGGGCTTCGTCGATGGTAACTTTCACGTGTAGTCCTCCTCGTTGATGCCTGCGCGCGCCTTGTTCTGCGCGTCGAGCTCCTTCTCCCACTCGCCGTCGTCCTCCGCGATGGCCTGCGCTTGGAGGGCCTGCCGCTCCTCAAGGGAGAGGCCGAGCACCTCCTCACTAACTACCGGTTGCAAAAGGCAATGGCAGTTGACGCTCTCTCTCGGCGGCAAGCAGACGTCTCGTGGGGTCATGGGGTAGTAGGTATTTCCGTCAGCTCCAATCAGGGTGAACGGCTGCTCTTTCGGGACGTGAACGCCGTCCATATCCACATGGTTCTGTCTCGGGTCGTTCCGGTATGCTCCGGTGTGTTTCCACATCTTCTCCTCGACGGCCGGGCTCTGGATGTAGCTTTCGAGCTGCGCATAGCCGTGTGCCCGGAGTACCTCCGTCAGGGCCACGCGCCGCGCGCGGTAGCCCGGGGAGCGGATACCGCTGTCTGCAATGAGGTTTGCGACGTCGTTGATGCTCTTGCCATCGTTCAGGCCCTTTTTCAGAACTGCCTCGATTTCGGTCTCGGTGTCCAGCTTCATAATGTCGGCGAGGTCGCTGCTCCACGAGCTTATCCAATCGGTTGTCCGCTTGGTGAGCTTCGTAACGGTGAGCTCTGCATCCGTTTTCTGGACGTAAGCCTCAACATACGTCGGCATGATGGTGGAAAACTGAGTATGGAAAACGTCGAAAAGGTCCTGCGCCAGCTTGCTCTTGTTCTTAAACTTCGGCCAGTTGTCCTTGAAGAAAGTTTCAAGGTCGATGGCGTCCGCCAGCTCCTTGAGCAGGTCGTCGGCGTTGTCCTCGAGGAGCTTCGTCACGACCTCCTCGATTTCGTCCACGGTGTTCAGGCTCTCTTTTTGCCTTGAGGTATCCCTCCATCGTGAGCTGCTCATACAGGTCGTTTTCTGCTTTGGCGAGGTATGCGTCGATGGCCTTGATTAGGGGTCCGCAGCGTAAGCACTTCACTCCGCGTCGCCCTCCTCCTGTTTCATGTCAGCCAGCAGGCGGCGGACCTCTTTCATCACG
>ENA-OQKR01000020-OQKR01000020.1-human-gut-metagenome-genome-assembly--contig:-NODE-20-length-63055-cov-5.485603_pt1 | contig 63055 bp, 55 predicted proteins | sample MGYA00242803_ERZ504806 | MGnify/ENA primary metagenome ERZ504806 (study PRJEB26092, sample SAMD00036399) | human gut metagenome | host: Homo sapiens | study: EMG produced TPA metagenomics assembly of...
CAACTTCGACATTAAGCTGTAGGTTGAGCGCAATTCCTTAAGATTTCGCGGAGGGTTGTTGCCGTTTACCGAGGGGTTGTTGTGCAACAACGGGCGAGCTGCAATACTTATTTTTATCTTTGCAAACGCGATTTCGCCATCTTCAGTTTCCGCTACAAAAAAGCTGTTTTTGCAGGTTTTGTACCGCTCCATGAAGTCTTCATAACCTGCCGCCTCGGCAGCCGGGAAACATAGCGCCTCCACCTCGGCTACCTTTTTCAGATCTTCCTCTTTTACCGGACGGATCGTATACTTTACTTTTGTTTTAAATAGGGCTTCAGTCCCGCAACGACTTCTTCCACCGTTCCATCCACGAACGGATTCTTCAGTCCGGCCAGCTCCAGCAGTGCAAAATATCCTTTGCTTCCGCCTGCCTGGCAGAGACGGTAATAATCGCCCCACGCCTTTTCCGGCTCTTTTTTGAAACGCTCAAAGAACTGGAAAGCACAGATCTGTGCCAGCGCATAATCAATATAATAGAACGGGTTCACAAAGATATGCTGCTTCTGCATCCAGAAACCGCCCTCCTCGAGGAACTTGTGGCCGTCATAATTTCTCCATGGCATATAGGTCAGCTCTAACTGATGCCAGATCGCACGGCGCTCCTTGGCCGTCATGCCGATATTTTCAAATACCTTATGCTGGAACTCATCCACACATACCATGTACGGAATCACTTCCAGCGCGCTCATCAGGTGCGCATAACGGTAATCATCTGCTTTCTCTCCAAAGAATGCATTCATCCAGGGGTATGCGAAATGCTCCATTGTCATCGAGTGAATCTCCGCCACCTCGCTTGTCGGGAATACCATATCCATAAACGGAATCTGTTTTGCCGCCGTATACGCCTCGAATGCATGGCCCGCCTCATGAGTCAGAACATCAACGTCCGCGCTCGTACCATTAAAGTTGGAGAAGATGAACGGCGCCTTGAACGTATTCAGAAATGTGCAGTAACCGCCTGTCTGTTTTCCCGGCTTCGTCTCCAGGTCAAACAGCTCATGCTCCACCATAAAGTCAAAGAACTCACCCGTCTCTTTCGACAGCTCATGGTACATCTTCTGCGCCTTCGCAACCAGTTCCTCCGTCGTTCCTTCCGGAACCGCGTTTCCTTCCGGGAAAATCAGCTCCTCATCGTAATAATGCAGCCTGTCCACTCCAAGCCGTTTCTCCTGCTCCTTCCGAAGCTCCAGGCAGAGCGGTACAATCTTCTCCTTCACCTGCGCACGGAACCTTGCAACATCCTCCGCCGTATAATCGTATCTTCCATAGCTCAGGTAAATAAATTCAATGTAAGAGAAAATCCCAGCTTCTTCGCAATTTTATCGCGCAGCGGAACCAGCTTGTCATACAGCGCATCCAGCTCCCCGGAAATCTCTTCATACAAATCTCCCCATGCCGTCATCGCCTCTTTCCGCATCTGGCGGTCCGTACTCTGCATCGCCTTCAGAAGTCCATAAAAATTACACGTTTCGCCCTTAAATTTCGTCGAAGCATTCGCCGTAATTTTACTGTACTGCTGCGTCAGATTCGCCTCTTCGATCAGATCCTCCACGATACAGTCGTCCGCTAATTTTTGGCCAACCTCCATATTCTTCACAAAGAATTCCCCAAACTCCTCTGCAAACTCTTTGATAAACGGAGACTCCAGAATCACCTTCTCTGCCTTTTGTATCAGCAGATGGATCGCCGGAATCGTCTCATTCCAGAACTGAACCTCTCCTTCATAAAACGAATCTCTGGTGTCCACCGTATATCTTACCTGCGCCACTTCCGCCATTGTCGCCCAGGCATCCTCGCGCGTTTTTTCTTCCATAAAAAGTCCGCGCAGCTCCTCATATGATTTTGCCTCTTTGAGCGCCTTCGTATACGCTCTTACTTTTTCCTGCTCTGCCTCCATGTCCGGCCTTACGTATTCAATTTCCGAAAACTTTTTCATCTTCTCTTACCTCCTTCTATTCCAGAACGCCCAGATTTTTCAACTCATGATAAACCCGGGACGCCGGCAGTCCCATCACATTATAATAGTCTCCCTGGATTCCTTTCACAAACTTTGTCCCAAACACCGTCTGAATTCCGTATCCTCCAGCCTTATCCGACCACACAGGAGCCTCCCCCTCTTTCTCAAGAGCAAGATACCCGTTTATCTCCTCCTCTGTCATCGCATAAAACTCTACATCTGTACGGTCACAGAACGATACCACACGCTTTGCGTCCCCCTCTGTTACCGCAATCGTAACTCCAGTATACACCTGATGCACCCTTCCCTGCAACTGCTGCATCATGCTTCTGGCATGTTCTATCCCTTTCGGCTTGCCAAGGATCTCCCCTTCAAAAGCCACAACCGTATCCGCCCCGATCACAACGGCATCCCCTTCGGTAATCTCCGCAACATCCAGACATTTCAGCCGTGAAAGCTCCTCCACAACCTTCTCCGGTTCCGCAGACGTCACAACTTCTTCCGCCCCTGAAGCCTGAACCTTACACCGTATTCCCAACATCTCCATCAACTCTCTTCTTCTGGGTGACCCCGAAGCCAATATCACTTTCATCCTGCTGTCTCCTTTATTTTTTCTTTCATGACATGCATTTTTTTCACACCATGCAGCGGTCCGCGGGAATGTGCGGCTTGCGCCAGATGGCCGGATAAAATAAGTACGCCGGGAACAAACACAATCCACTCGTGTCCGTTCCCGGCGTACTTATTTTATCCAGATGCCTGAATTTCCGTCTTATGCAAAGCAAAACGATAAGCCGGGTTATGTCGTGTGTAATCATCTATCCAATGGAACTGTCGCCAGTCCCCTTAAGCGACCCACCTGAAAACATGACGGGCAGCCATATACGTTTTCTATTCGGTCTTGCTTCGGATGGGGTTTACATGGCTTTCTCTGTTACCAGAGAAACGGTAGTCTCTTACACTGCCTTTCCACCCTTACCAGAAAAAACCTGGCGGTATCTCTCTGTTGCACTATCCCTGGAGTCGCCTCCGCCGGACGTTATCCGGCATCCTGCCCTGCGAAGCCCGGACTTTCCTCACCTGGCCCCTTTCGGTCCTGCCAGCCGCGATTACATATCTTACTTTGTCAAAAACGGAACATCAGACAGTTAATAATCATATCACAAACTTTCTCTGTTGTCCATCCCCCAAATCACAGATCCCGCAAAGCAGCCTCTCATACATCAAAGCAGCTTCCCCCCACAAACTCCCGCAGAATCGAATTCTTGGGAATATCCTCAATCGGCACTCCGACAAAATAATCCAAAAACTTCAGCAGCCGCTTTGCCTCCTGGTATTCCGGCTCTCCCTCCTCAATCTGGAACAAAAGCGGCTCCGCATACAGCTTCAGCACCGAAAGCTCATACACCAGCGCTGAATTGAACATCACATCCGCCTTCTCCTGATTCGGGAAAATATTACGATCTTCCCCGCGGCGCACCGACGGCCACATCGCAATCGTCTCCTTCGCCGACGTCGCCCGTGTCCGGCTGTCACGCACCATACGCCGGATCAGCCGGCCATCCGTCGTCGGAATCCGGTTGTGCTCATCCACATTAATCTGCGTCAGCGCACTGATATAAATCCGGAATTTACTTTCCGAAGGAAGCGACCACGTCAGTTTTTCATTCAGCCCGTGAATCCCCTCCAGCACCAGCACATCGGTCTCCTTCATCTGAATAAAATTCCCCTTGTACTCGCGCTTGCCCGTCTTAAAATTAAAATACGGCAGTTCCACACGCTCTCCGTTCAAAAGTGCTGTCATATCCCGATTCAAAAGCTCGATATCCAGTGCTTCCAGGCATTCAAAATCATAATCGCCGTTTTCATCCCGCGGCGTATCTACCCGGTTCACATAGTAATTATCAAGGCTGATCGGATGCGGCGTCAGACCATGCGCTGAAAGCTGGATGGAAAGCCGGTTGCAGAACGTTGTCTTTCCGGAGGAAGACGGCCCCGCAATCAGCACAAATTTAACCTGCTTTCTTTCCGCAATCTGCTCCGCAATCTTCGCAATCTTCTGCTCCTGCAGCGCCTCCGCAATCAGCATCATCTGCTGAATATTGCCCTTCGTGATGCGTTCATTTAAGTCGGCAACCGTGGAAATTCCCATCTGCTCACCCCAGCGCTCCGATTCCCGCTGCACCTGGAACACCTTCGGGGAGAGATTCGCCGCCGGCACCGTCTCCGGCGCCTTTTTCTCCGGCATCTGCAGCACAAAGCCGTCATCGTATAAATAGAGATCAAAATACTTCAGATAACTCGTATCATACGTCATAAATCCATAATAATAGTCTTCAAAATCCCCGAGACTGTACAGATTCACACGGGAGACACGGCGGTAACGGAACAAGCGGTCTTTATCCGTCATGCCATGCAGCCGGAACCGTTCTCTCGCCTCGTGCGTATCGACACTCCGCTTATAAATCGGCACCGCCTTTTCCACCTGTTCATGCATATACGCTTTTACTTCGTCCAAAAACGCCTGATTCAGCGTGATATCGCCGTCCACCGTGTAGAAAAAGCCCGAACCCGCCGAAAAATGCAGCATCACATGGCGGATCTTATCGTAGCCTCCCACATGATACACCGCTTTTACCAGCAGAAGAGAAAGACTCCTCTGATACGTTTTATGTCCGATCTCATCCTCCGTTGTCACAAATTCCAGTTCACAGTCTTTTTTCAGCTGTTTGTGCAGCTCCCGCAGCCGTCCGTCCACTTTCACAAGGACAATCGGCGCGTCCATTGTTTTTTCAAAATCCTTTGCAATCTCATAATAAGAGCAATTTTCCGGATATTCGTATCCTTTTCCATCAATTGTTACCTGAATCAATTGTAATTCCTCCTTCTTGCAAAACTTTCTGAAAATTCAGAAGTGACAGAAAAGGCGCGCCCGAAAATTACAACTGCTGAAATTTTCAGACACGCCCCTCTTGTGCAAACGCTGTCGTTACATCGTATGGAAACGCGCAAGCGCAGATTCCAGTACTGCCTCTTTTTCTTTTAATTCCCAAAGGCGCTGTGCTGCCTTTTCACTGGAGTGATCCGAAAGCTGGCGGATCAGCGTCTGGTTCTGCTCCTGCTGTTTCAGAAGGTATTCCCTCAGCACCGGATTTTCCTTTTCCAGAAGGCGCGGTCCATAGAAAAGCTCCTCCGCCTTCAGATTCTCCTTTTCCCCTGGCACTGCCCGCAGAATCGGATAATATTTTCCATCCTCCTCTACAAAATTCTCCTGTGCAAGGAAAAATCCGTGTTCCAGAAGCCATGCACGCACGCGGTCGATATCCGACTGCGGCTCCAGGATCAGCTCCCGAAAACCGGACAGCAGCGGCTCACCTTCGCTTAAAATTCTTATGGTAAGCCCGCCGCCCATGCCCGCGATGAGAAGAGAATCACCCTCTCCCGCACGCAGGGCATGGAGTCCGTCGGAAAGTCTTGTTTCTATGTAGTCCCCCATCTGGTACTGCGCAATATGCTCCCTGGCCCGCTCCAGCGGTCCGCGGTTCACATCCATGGCGATTGCGGAGGAAATCTTCTTCTGTTCCAGCAGCGCAATCGGCACATAGCCGTGATCTGTTCCCACATCGACCAGGCAGCCGCCCGGGGTGACAAACTCCGCTACCGCGGAAAGTCTTTTTGATAACTGCATTTTCCTGTCGTCCTTTTCTTCCTCGCAGATTAGTCCAGGTAATCTTTCAGCTTTCTGGAACGGCTCGGATGGCGCAGTTTACGGAGCGCTTTCGCCTCGATCTGACGGATACGCTCTCTTGTAACATTAAACTCTTTACCAACCTCTTCGAGGGTTCTCGCACGGCCATCATCAAGTCCGAAACGGAGACGCAGAACCTTCTGCTCACGGTCGGTCAGTGTGCTTAAGACATCCTCCAGCTGCTCTTTCAGCATCGTGAATGCTGCCGCATCTGCCGGTACCGGCACATTGTCATCCTGGATGAAGTCACCGAGGTGGCTGTCCTCCTCCTCGCCGATCGGGGTCTCAAGAGAAACCGGCTCCTGGGAAATTTTCAGGATCTCGCGGACACGCTCCACAGACATATGCATCTCCTCTGCGATCTCTTCCGGCGTAGGTTCGCGGCCTAACTCCTGCAGTAACTGACGGGAAACGCGGATCAGCTTGTTGATCGTTTCTACCATATGAACCGGAATACGGATTGTTCTCGCCTGATCTGCAATCGCTCTTGTGATCGCCTGGCGGATCCACCACGTTGCATACGTAGAGAATTTGTATCCTTTGCGGTAGTCGAATTTTTCCACCGCTTTAATAAGACCTAAGTTACCTTCCTGAATCAGATCCAGAAACAGCATACCACGGCCTACGTAACGTTTTGCAATCGAAACAACAAGACGAAGGTTTGCCTCTGCCAGACGTTTTTTTGCTTCCTCATCTCCCTCTTCCATTCTCTGTGCCAGCTTAATCTCTTCCTCTGCAGAAAGAAGCGGCACTTTACCGATCTCTTTTAAGTACATGCGGACCGGATCCTCAATGCTGACGCCTTCCGGAACGGAAAGGTCGATGTTCTCCATATCGATCTCTTCTTCTTCAGAAAGATCGATGTCATCGTCGTCCAGAAGGAGAAGATCACGGTCTGCCGCATTTGGATCCTCGGTCATGTCTGAGAGACGCAGTACGTCGATGCCGCTTGCCTCCAGGTATTCAAATACCTTCTCCATCTGCTCCGCGTCCAGCGGCATATCGCGGAAAAAGTCGTTGATTTCCTGATATTCCAGGACGCTCTTTTTCTTTTTGCCGTATGCTACCAGCTCTTTTAATTTTTCCATAAATTTTGCTTTATCGAACTCCATTGACTGTCCATCCTTCCATAGCTTGTATATATTCTGTCCCTGCCCTGCGAAATTAAACACACAGAACAGAAGATTCCAGGGTTTTTCTTGGGTATCCAGTTTTGCTTAAAAAGTGAATTCCGGAAGCTCCCCTGCTTTCCACCGCTCCAGGCTTTTTTTACCTGCCATCAATTTCTGCAGCGCCGCCATATCGGTCACATTCATATGCGCCGACTGATATGCAATACTGTTCTCTTTCATATTGCAGATCACATCGTGCAGCGCGCGCCGTTTTTCCTCCTCTGTCTCCAGCGGGATTCTGGCATTAAAAAGGCCCGCAACTTCTTTCTGCTCCTCGGAATCAACAAACTGATTCAAAAGCTTTGCCGGATTTACGCCGCCCTCGTGGTACTGCAGCACAATCATCTCTGCAATCTGGTGGTAGAGAGGGGTGGTAAAATCCGCCGGCGTAATATATTTTTCCAGCTTTCCAATGAGCGCCGGATAAGAGGTCATCCACGTCAGCATCAGCTTCTGTGCTTTTTCGACGCCGCCCTCTTTTTCTTTTTTGTTTGAGGCTGTATTCCGCGGCTTTACGCTCTCCGTCCTTCCGGCTCCCGAGAGTGCCATCTGGCCGACCTGCTTGCGCAGTACCTCGACAGCAATGCCGTACTTTCCCGCCACAGCCTCAAGATAGCTGTTCCGCTCGATCTCATCCTCAATTGCCACAAGGCGGCGCACCGCTTCATGAAGAAAATCGGATTTGCCCTGCGGATCGGCAAGGTCAAAGTCACGCTCCTTCATACGGATCTCGTACAGAACGCTGTTTTCCGCCTCCTCCAGCCGTTTTTCGAACGCCTCACAGCCTTCGTGCTGGATAAACTCATCGGGGTCCTTATACGGCCTTAAATTGACGACACGCGTGGTAAGACCGACGCCCTTCAGCATCGGGATCGCACGGAGTGCTGCTTTGACACCCGCCTCATCGCTGTCGTAGATTACAAGGACCTCGTCGGTGTACCGCTTCATGAGCCCCGCCTGCAGCGAGGTGAGCGCCGTTCCAAGAGATGCCACCGCGTTGTTGAAGCCCGCCTGGTGCATGGAGATGACATCCATATAGCCCTCGCAGATGATCAGATTTTTCCTCCGCGAAGAGCGCGCCAGGTTCAGCCCATAGAGGTTGCGGCTTTTGTCGAAGATCTTTGTCTCCGGCGAGTTCAGGTATTTCGGCTTTCCATCCCCCATCACACGGCCTCCGAAGCCGATGACACGGCTGTTGGCATCCATGATCGGGTAAATGACACGGTTCCAGAACTTGTCCTGCATGCCATGCACCTCGTCCGCCAGAAAAAGGCCCGACTGACGCAGGATTTCATCGTCATACCCTTTTTCTTTTAAGAAACGGTACAGCAGGCTTCCATACTTATCTGAATAGCCAAGGCCGAATTTTCGAATCGTATCATCCGAAAGGCCGCGCCCCTTCAGGTAATCGTAGCCCTGCTTTCCGCGCTCGGTGTGGAGCTGGTAATAATAGAATTTCGCCGCCTGCTTATTGATCTCCAGCAGCGTATTCTTTAAATCGGCCTGCTCCTTTGCTTCTTTCGAATACTCCATCTGCGGAAGCTCCACCCCGGCCCGGTCCGCCAGAAATTTCAAAGCTTCCACAAACGTAAAGTTTTCATATTCCATCAAAAACGTAAAGACATTTCCTCCGGCTCCGCATCCGAAGCAGTAATACATCTGCTTTCCTGGGCTGACGGAAAAGGAAGGGGACTTCTCATTGTGGAACGGGCAGAGCCCGAAGTAAGAGCTTCCTCTTCTTGTCAGCTTTACGTAGCCGGATATCACATCTACGATGTCATTTTTCATACGAATCTCTTCCACTAAATCATCGGAATATCGCATTTTTTCCTCCCTGTATCTAATAAACCGCCCAGGCTTTCGGCACGAACAGCTCCTCGTATTTGTGCATGGAATACTGATCGGTCATACCGGCAATGTAATCGCATACTACCTGTGTCTTGTCCTCGCCGCACCCGATCAGATTCCGGTACTCGCGGGACATCTGTTCCGGGTGCTCCTGGTAGTAGGTGTAGAGGGAAATCAGCATCTTCTTTGCCTTCTCCTCCTCTTTTTTCGCCTCCTGGTTGCGGTGACGTTCGCGAACATCAACTCCCGCAGCATGCGCATTCCCTCGGCAATCTCCGCCGACTGGCGCACATACTCCGTTCCGCGGCTCTGTTCCACAATGTCGTGGATCAGCGTATTGAGCCGCTCGCGGCATGTATCGCCAAGGACGACGCGGATCGTAATCGGGATGTCATCCTCGCTTAAAATGCCGGCACGGATGGCATCGTCCATATCGTGGTGGATGTAGGCGATCTTGTCGCAGAGACGCACAACCTGTCCCTCCAGGGTCGACGGCTTTCCCGCCGTGCGGTGGTTCAGAATTCCATCCCGCACTTCCCAGGTCAGGTTCAGGCCCTGTCCTTCCTTTTCCAGAACCTCCACGACACGGACGCTCTGTTCCGCGTGGCGGAAGCCCCCGGGATGCACCGCATTGAGCGCCGCTTCCCCGGAATGGCCGAACGGCGTGTGTCCGAGATCGTGGCCGAGCGCAATGGCTTCGGTCAGATCCTCATTCAGATTCAGCGCCCGCGCAATCGTGCGGGCAATCTGGGACACCTCGAGTGTGTGCGTCAGGCGGGTCCGGTAATGATCGCCCTGCGCAGCGAGAAACACCTGTGTTTTGTCTTTCATCCTGCGAAAGGCTTTGGAATGGAGAATCCGGTCCCGGTCTCTCTGGTAGACGGTGCGGATGTCACACTCCGGTTCATATCGGTCCCTTCCTCTGGAATTCCGGCTGTGCGCCGCATAAGGACTCAGCTCCTGAAATTCCCGTTCTTCAAACGATTCTCTCAAGTTCAAACGAAGACCACCTCTTTCCCGGTAATATGCCTGTAACAGTTCTTTTCATTGTCCTCCTATTTCCTATATTCGGTGCCCGATTCCGATTTCCTTTTTTATTTTTCAAATTTTTCAAATTTTTTCAAAAAAAGTGTTGACGGCTTACAACTCTGGTGCTATAATACATCTTGTCGTCAGCGAGATGACAAAAACTTAAAGAACATGCGGAAGTGCTGGAATTGGCAGACAGGCCAGACTAAGGATCTGGTGGTCATTGCGATCGTGTGGGTTCAAGTCCCATCTTCCGCATGAAATTTAAAAAACTACATAACATGCGGAAGTGCTGGAATTGGCAGACAGGCCAGACTAAGGATCTGGTGGTCATTGCGATCGTGTGGGTTCAAGTCCCATCTTCCGCAGAATGAGAACCCTTGTGCATGCAAGGGTTTTTTCCTTCTCAAAAAAATCAGAGGAAATTCTTTTTCGGATCTCCTCTGATTTTTATTTTTCCTTTTTTCAGAATTTTCTCTGCAATTTTTATTCTTACAGATTCGGTCTTACAATCTTCGGTGTATAGCCTGCCTCTTCCAGTGCTTTGACGATACGATTCTTGTGATCGGTGCCGAATGCCTCCATTGTGATGCGGAGCTCTACTGCAGCACTTCTGTTCGTTGTGAAGAACTGGTTGTGGTCCAGTTTGATGACGTTTCCGTTCTCGTTTGCAATCACCTGGGAAACGCGTACCAGCTCGCCTGGTTTATCCGGCAGAAGAACGGATACAGTAAAGATACGGTCTCTCTGGATCAGTCCGTTCTGGATCACGGAAGACATGGTGATGACGTCCATATTTCCGCCGCTTAAGATCGAAACGATCTTTTTACCTTTGACATCCAGATGTTTTAATGCCGCCACAGTCAGAAGGCCTGAGTTCTCGACGATCATCTTGTGGTTTTCTACCATATCAAGGAATGCTACGATCAGTTCATCATCATCCACAGTAATGATCTCGTCCAGGTTCTGTCTTACATACGGGAAAATCTTGGATCCCGGTGTCTGTACTGCAGTACCGTCTGCAATTGTGCTGACAGGAGATACGGTCGTTACCTCGCCTTTTTCAAAGGAAGCCTTCATACAGGCTGCTCCGGACGGCTCAACACCGATGACTTTGATGTTTGGTTTCAGCAGTTTTGCCAGTGTGGAAACACCGGTAGCCAGTCCGCCTCCTCCGATCGGAACAAGGATATAATCTACGAGCGGAAGCTCCTGAATCACTTCCATAGCGATGGTTCCCTGGCCGGTTGCAACGGTCAGATCATCGAACGGGTGAATAAAGGTATAGCCATGCTCTGCTGCAAGCTCGTATGCTTTTGCACATGCCTCATCGTACACATCTCCGTACAGAACAACCTCAGCGCCGTAGCTCTGGGTACGCTCTACTTTGATGAGCGGTGTGGTAGTCGGCATTACGATGACAGCCTTTGCACCGTAGCATTTTGCCGCATACGCAACGCCCTGTGCATGGTTTCCTGCAGATGCGGTGATCAGTCCTTTTGCGCGCTCCTCTTCACTTAAGGTGCTGATTTTGTAATAGGCACCGCGCAGCTTATAGGCGCCGGTCAGCTGCATATTTTCCGGTTTTAAGTAGACTTTATTTCCCGTCTGCTCGCTGAAATATTTGCTGTAAACCAGTTTGGTCTCCTGTGTTACTTTTTTTACAATTTCAGACGCTTCCTCAAATTTCGGGAGTGTCAGCATTTCTTCTGCCATAGTCTTTTCTCCTTGTTGTCTTTTTAAGCATTCTCTTCGGATGTATGGAACAGTGCATTTACAAACTGGTCTGCATCAAATTTCTGCAGATCGTGGATGCTCTCGCCCACGCCGATGTATTTGACCGGAATATCAAGCTCGGACTGGATGGCAACGGCGATACCGCCCTTTGCAGTTCCGTCCAGCTTCGTCAGAATGATACCGGTGACATTTGCCACTTCCGCAAACTGTCTTGCCTGCTGCAGCGCATTCTGGCCCGTGGTACCATCCAGCACCACCAGCGTTTCCAGGTATGCCTCTGGGTACTCTTTTTCCAGAATCCGGTAAATCTTGTGGAGTTCTTCCATCAGGTTCTTCTTGTTGTGAAGTCTTCCTGCCGTATCACAGATCAGCACATCCGCATTTCTGGCTTTTGCCGCTGCGACTGCATCGTACACGATGGACGCCGGATCTGCTCCGTTCTGTCCGCCGATGATATCCACGCCGGCGCGGTGCGCCCACTCCGTGAGCTGCTCGCCTGCCGCTGCACGGAACGTATCTGCTGCCGCAAGAACAACCTTTTTGCCCTGATCCTTCAGAAGGCCGGCCAGCTTTCCGACGGAGGTCGTTTTTCCGACTCCATTGACACCGATCACCAGCACTACCGATTTCCGGTTTTCAAATTCATAGGCTGTATCGCCTACATCCATCTGTTTTTTGATGCTCTCGATCAGAAGCTGTTTGCACTCTGCCGGATCGGTAATGTGCTCTTCTGCCACCCGCTCTTTTAAGTGGTCAATAATTTTGGTCGTTGTATTGATGCCGATATCTCCCATGACGAGAATCTCCTCGATCTCCTCATAAAAATCGTCATCAATATTGGAATAGCCGCTGAAAATAGAATCAATTCCAGCTACAATGCTGTCTCGGGTCTTCGTCAGACCGTTGACAAGACGTTTGAAAAAGCCTACTTTCTCCTCCGCCATACCGTTCGCCTCCCTTTATCTTTTCTATCTTACTTCTTTCGTATTGTATCTTATTCGTTTCTATTTGTCCAGTTCTCCCTCGATCAAATCGACAGAAACAAGGGTAGAAACACCCTTCTCCTGCATCGTGATGCCGTACAGACGGTCTGCCGCCGTCATCGTACCGCGCCTGTGGGTGATGACGATGAACTGGGTATTTTTTGTCAGCTTATGCAGATACTGTGCAAAACGCGTTACGTTGGAATCGTCGAGCGCCGCCTCGATCTCGTCAAGTAAACAGAACGGGGACGGCTTTAAGTTCTGGATTGCAAAAAGCAGCGCAATCGCGGTCAGTGCCTTCTCGCCTCCGGAGAGTTGCATCATATTCTGCAGTTTCTTTCCCGGCGGCTGGGAAATGATGCGGATACCTGCCTCGAGTACATCCGTGTCCTCCTCGAGTTCCAGCGTTCCCTTTCCGCCGCCGAACAGCTGGCGGAACACGCGGTCAAACTCTTTCCGGATCTCCTCGAATTTTTCCGTGAACTGCTTGCGCATACCGGCATCCAGCTCATCGATGATGCCCTGCAGTGTCTCTGCCGCCTTGACAAGATCGGTGTGCTGTGCATCGAGAAAGGCGTGGCGCTCCGAAATCTCTTTGTACTCCTCAATCGCATTCACATTGACAGAGCCAAGCTTCCGGATCGCATCTTTTACTTCCAGCACACGCCGCTTTAATTCACTGCGCTCCGGAATCTCCTCCATCTGGAACTCTCTTGCGTGGCCCGGTGTCACTTCGTACTCTTCCCAGAGATACGAGGTCTGTGCCTCTTTTGTCTCCTCCAGCTTTTCTTTCTGGCTGTTCAGACGGAAGCACTCTTTGTCCATCAGGGAAATCTGGTCGGAGAGCTGATCCCGCTTCTCGAAAAATTCTTTGTGATCTGCGCTTAATGCTTCTTTTTTCTCCTGCAGTTCCACAATCCGGCGGTCTTCCTCTTCTTTTGCCTGCACTGCTGCTGCAATCGTCTTCTGGATCTCCACGATGTCCTGCTGTTTCCTTTTGACATCGTCTTTTTCCTCCGCCGCTTTTTCCAGCATGGTGCGGCTTTCCGCTTCCAGTTTTCCCGTCTCTTCCTCAAGACGGCGGATGTTCTGGGCAAGGAATCCATCCTTCTGGGACAGATTTGCGTAATTTAACCGGATTTCTTCAAGATCCTTCGTATATTCTGCTTCCCGGCGGCGAAGCCCTGTAAGCGCCTCCTGTGCCTTCTGGATATTCTCCTGTAGCGTGCTTTCCCGCTCCACCGATTCCTGCATTTCCTGACCGATGACTTTCCGGTTCCGCTCAATCTCGGCGATCTGATTTTCAATCTCGAGACTCTCCTTCTGAAGCGCTTCAAAATCCAGACGGATTTCCGTCTTTTTCTCGCGCGCTTTTTCCAGATTCAGGCGCACCGTATTCTGCTCGATGTACTGCCGCTGCAGTTTTTCATTCAGCTCGGTGCGGAGATCGCGGATTTCATTCCGCTTATTTTTCTTCTCTTCAAGTTCCTGCTGGATTTCCCGCAGTTCCTTCGCAAGACCCTGTACGCTCTTTTCGAGTTCCTCAATCTCACGCCGTCTTCCGAGCAGGTTGCTGTTGTTCCGGAACGAACCTCCTGTCATGGAACCGCCCGGGCTCAAGAGCTCGCCCTCGAGGGTTACCATGCGGAGCGTCTGACGGTATTTCCGCTGGATCACAATGGCATGGTCGATCGTGTCGACCACCAGCGTTCTTCCAAGCAGCTGTGCCACAAGGCCCTCATACACCGGGTCGTACGAAACAAGTGCATTTGCCACACCGAGCACACCAGTTTCTCTTGCCGCATCCTCATTCACCTGCGTTTTTTTCCCGCGCATACTGGTGAGCGGAAGGAACGTCGCACGGCCGAAATGGCCCCGTTTCAGGTATTCAATCAGGTATTTCGCCGTCGCCTCATTGTCGGTGACAATATTCTGAATGCTGCCGCCAAGTGCGGTCTCGATCGCCGTCTCGTACTTTTTCTCCGCCTGCAGAAGATCCGCCACAACGCCGTGGATGCCGGGATTCCGGTCTTTCTGCTCCATGACCTTCCGAATACTGTTTCCATAGCCGTCGTACCGCTCGGTGATGTTCTTTAAGGATTCGAGCCTTGACGCTTCTCTGTGGTAATTGGTCTGGCCGGCTTCCATCTCTTTCGTCTGGTTCGAGAGATCCGCCGTCAGCGCGGTAATCTTCTGATCTGCCTCCTGGTACTGCTGTTTCAGGCTGCTTACCGTCTCTTCGAGCGCTTCAAACGCGTTCTGCAGTTCTTCCATCTGCCCGTTCTGTTCGGACTCGCTCGTCTTTAAATGCAGCACCCTCTGGCTTAATTCTGCCTTTCGGATGCCGATCTGCTCGAGCATCGCATCGTAGCGCTGCATTTTTCCCTTCGTGGAACCCCGCTGGTTCAGAAGGCCGATGACTTCGCTCTTATCCTGTTCACTCTGCAGCTCGACTGCCTGGATCTGCTCCTGGCATTCCGAGAGAGCGGCCTCTTTCTCACTCTTTTCCGTCTCTGACGCAAGAAGTGCTTCATGAAGCCCGTCCTTTTCTGCCTGATATGTATTTTTTTCTGCCGTCTTTGTGCGGCTCTCCGCGCGGATCGCCTCCAGACGTTCTCTTAATGTGTCGCTGTTCCTCTCTGATGCATGAATCTGCTCGTTCAACACCTCGATCTGGTTTTCGAGCTGCTGACGTTTCAGTGCATTCTCCCCCGCCTGATCGCGCGCAGAAAGAATCGTCTGGTCCAGTTTTTCCTGCTCCTGTTCCAGCTTTTCATACTCCTGCTTCGTATGCTCAAAAGCCTCTTTCGTGCTCTTTAACTGCTCTTCTGTAATCCGGTACCGGTCTTCTACTTTCGCGAGATCGTTCCGGATGCGCTCCATCTCGAGCAGAAACATATTGATATCGAGGAGCTTTAATTCCTCTTTCTTCTTTAAATAAATCTTTGCCGTCTCAGACTGGCGTTCCAGCGGCTCTAACTGCCTTGTCAGTTCCGAGAGAATGTCGTTGACGCGCACCAGATTCTGCTGCTCTTCCGCCAGCTTCTTTTCGGTCACGGCCTTCCTTCTCTTGAATTTGACAATTCCTGCCGCCTCGTCAAACAGCTCCCGGCGCTCTTCCGGCTTACCACTTAAAATCTTATCAATCTGACCCTGTCCGATGATGGAATAGCCTTCTTTTCCGATACCGGTATCGTAGAACAGCTCGTTGATGTCCTTTAACCGGCACGATGCGCCGTTCATCAGATACTCGCTCTCACCGGAGCGGTAGAGCCGTCTCGTCACCGTGACTTCCTCGAAATCGACATTCAGCTTGTGGTCGGAATTGTCGAGTGTAATTGCAACCGACGCGTAGCCGAGCGGCTTTCTCGTCTCGGTTCCGGAGAAAATAACATCCTGCATATTTCCGCCGCGGAGCTGCTTGGCGCTCTGTTCGCCGAGCACCCAGCGCACCGCATCGCCAACATTGCTCTTTCCACTGCCGTTCGGCCCTACAACGCCGGTAATACCGTCGTGGAACTGCAGAATGGTTTTGTTGGCAAACGACTTAAATCCCTGCATTTCAATGGATTTGAGATACATAATTCACCTACGCTTTTTTTCTGGCAAGAATTGCATCGTATGCCGCTGCCTGTTCTGCCGCTTTTTTCGTTCTGCCCTTTCCGGTACCGAGCGCTTTCTTTCCGACGCTGACCTGTGCCCAGAAGCTCTTGTCGTGATCCGGTCCCTCTTCTTTTAAGATGGTGTAAACAATCTCTTCATCCGTCTCACCCTGGATCAGCTCCTGCAGAATCGTTTTGCTGTCGTAGAAAAGCTGTTTGTGTTCGATATCGTTTAAGATATAGTTCAGAACGAACGTTTTTGCCGGTTCAAAGCCGCCGTCCAGGAAAATCGCACCGATCGTTGCCTCCATAGCATCCGAAACGATGGAATCGCGGTGACGGCCGCCGGTTGCCTCCTCGCCCTTTCCAAGGAGTAGAAAGCTTCCAAGGTCAATCTCACGGGCACAGAATGCCAGTGCCGGTTCACAGACGAGGCTGGCGCGTTTTTTCGTCATCTCGCCCTCCGGGAGACGCGGGAATGTCTTGTATAAAAATTCGCTGGATACAACTTCCAGCACGGCATCTCCTAAGAACTCCAGACGCTCGTTGCACTCCAGGCGCTCCATATGGTGCTCATTTGCGTAGGAAGAATGGCGCATCGCCATCTCCAGCAGTCCGAAATCCTGAAATTTATACTGGATCTTCTTTTCCAAATCCACGAGTTTATCAATATTATTCATAACCTGTTTTAAGCCTGTCCTTCCTCATAGTTACCGTTTGCAGGTGTTCTGCGGACGGTAACAAAGGGGCTGTCCTGTAGCAAACAGCCCCTTCGCCATTTTCTATTATTCTGCCAGTTTCTTTTTGATCGCTTCCACCGCATCCTCAACCGATACGATGTGCTCTGCTTCTTCTGCTTCGATCTGGATATCAAATTCTTCTTCAATTCCCATCACAATCTGAAATACATCCAGGGAATCCGCTCCCAGATCATCTGTAAAGGTTGTCTCCATGGTTACTTCATTCGGATCTACGTTTAATACATCCGCAATGATCTCCTGTAATTTCTCAAATTCCATCTTTCGCTGCCTCCCTGCTGCTCTTATAGTCTGCCAGATGCTCCTGCACTTTCTGCGGAATCTTCTCCTCGCTAAATGAAATGCACTGGAGAATGGAATTTTTAAATTCGTTGGCTTTTGAGCTTCCGTGCGTTTTTACAACGAGTCCTTTTAAGCCAAGCAGCGGTGCTCCGCCGTACTCACTGGCATCAAAAGACTTCAGTGTCTCTTTCAGCGCCGGTTTCACAAGAAGGGCTCCGATTTTACTGCGCAGAGATGTCATCATGCCCTGTTTTACCTTGGAAATCAGGGTCGCGCCGACGCCCTCATACAGCTTTAAGATAACGTTTCCGACAAACGCCTCACAGACAACAACGTCTGCGGCTCCGTTTGGAATTTCTCTTGCTTCGATACTGCCGACAAAGTTGATATACGGGGTTTCTTTCAGAAGCGGATACGTCTCTTTGACGAGCGCGTTTCCTTTTTCTTCTTCCACACCGATATTCACGATTCCCACACGCGGATTTTTAATGCCGACAACGTGTTCCATATAGATGGAACCCATCATGGCAAACTGCACCAGATGGGACGGTCTTGCATCAACATTCGCACCGCAGTCGATCAGAAGGGATACACCGTCTTTCGTCGGGATCAGCGGAGCCAGCGGCGGGCGCTCTACGCCCTTGATGCGTCCTACGATCGTCTGTCCGCCGACCAGGACTGCTCCGGTGCTTCCTGATGAGACAAACGCGTCTGCCTCTCCGTAGCGCACTTTTTTCATGCCGACAACGATCGAAGAATCTTTTTTGTGGCGGATCGCATTGACCGGCGGCTCTCCCGTCTCAATGATCTCGGTTGCCGGAACGATCTCAACCCGCTCCTTCGGGTACGTATATTTCTGCAGTTCTTTTTCGATGACATCCACCTGGCCGACCAGCTGGACTTTGACACGTTCATCTGCGTTTACGGCCTCAACGGCGCCTTTTACCGGCTCCGCAGGCGCATAATCGCCGCCCATCGCGTCCACTGCAACTCTGACTAAGTCACTCATGTTTTTTCCTCTTTTCTCTTTTCTAAAGCGCGTTTGAAAACTCTTTTTCTTTCAAAAAACCGTTTTCAACCACGCTCTAAAAGCACTCATGCAAGTGCTGTATTAACTATACTAAACTCCTTTGCAAAAATCAAGCACAAATGCCCATCCGCGCTTTCTCCTGTATTCCAAAAAAGCGGGTGGATTTATCTTTCCAAAATCCACCCGCTCTGTTTTGTCTTATTTTTCTTAAGAAACCTTGACTCCGCTCGAATTCATCTCATGACCGTCTATGGTTGTATTCCGTGCCATGACACCGGTATCCGGATCCAGATAATATTCCTCACCATCCTGCGTGAACCAGCCGGTCTGCATCTGACCGTTGTCCGCCAGATAATACCATTCTTCTCCGCTCCAGTACCATCCTGTCACCATGTATGAATTTTCATCAAACACGTACCAGTAGCCGTCGATATTCTGCCAGGTATTGGTTGCATAGCTTCCATCATTATTCTGATACTGCCATCCGTTTTCATTCTGAACCCATTTCCCTGCCGGAATTACCGTAACTTCTGTTACCGTACTCGTCGCCATGGAAACGGTATTTCCAACCGTGTTTGTTGCCACAACGTAATAGTAATCTTTGCCCTCCGCCGAAGTATCGACCTGGTATGTCACTTCTGTTGCGCCTTCAATCGGCGTTCCTCCGCCGTTGGAATTTACGTTGTTCTTATACCACTGATATGTTACTGTGCCTTCTCCCGTTATTCCTGCCTCACAAGTCAGCTTTCCAGATGTATTTCCAACGGGAATCTGCAGGCTCTCCACCGGATTTACCGAAAAAACCGGCTTTTCCAGATTGGCATCTACATGAACAGCATCGCTGTCCTCTTTTGAAATATCTACACTGGCCGAAGACGAAACCGTCGTCTCAGTTCCCATCATTTTATCCATCAGACTGTCTGTGGAACATCCTGAGAGGAATACTACACTGCACATGCATGCTGCCAGAAATATGATTCGTCTATTCTTCATATGCTTTGCACTCCTTTTTTATAATTGTTACGAAAATGTTGCAATATTGTTTCAATTCTCACCGAGACCATTATAGCACATCACGACACACCACGTCAAATCTTTTATATGACGCTTCCAGACAACCCGCAGAGACAGCAAAAAAGCCCCCGGTGACGGGAGCCTTTTGCTGCATTGCACATCGGAACTGATTCCGATTTATGGATATTAGTCCATTGCAACGACTTCTTTTTTGTTGTAAGAACCACAAGCTTTGCAAACTCTGTGCGGCATCATAAGAGCACCACATTTGCTGCATTTTACAAGGTTCGGAGCAGACATTTTCCAGTTTGCTCTTCTCTTATCGCGTCTTGCTTTGGAAGATTTATTCTTAGGACAAATGGACATAGTTACACCTCCTTAAATTTGCTGAATATATCTTTGATTGCAGCCATTCGGGGGTCTAGCCCTGTGGTATCACAGTCACAGGTCTGAATATTCAGATTCGCACCACAACGGCTGCAGATTCCTTTACAGTCATCTTTACACAGCACTCGAATCGGCCATTGGACTATGAGCTCATTACGAACCAGTTCTTCCACATCGAGCTCGTCTCCCTCCACAAACGAAGAGTCCTCTTCTTTCTCCTCGCGTTCTTCCTCTGACAGATTCAGATCAATCTGCAGATCGAACTCGAGCTGGAATGGAGTCGCTACCGGTGTCAGGCATCTTGCACATGGAATCTCCATTGTAAGGTCTGCGCTGCCGGTGATCGTGATCACACGATTGCCTTCATGCGTAAGGCCAAGGATAACAGGATGTTTTTCGATTACCCGATAGTCCTGCCCGCCGATCGAAAAAGTTTCGGATGTAAGCGGAATTTCATACTTTTCGGACTTTCCGTCCTGCGCAAATAACTTGGTCAGACTGATTTTCATATTGTTCTCCTAATCACACTTTACCAATTATACCCGGGAAGGTAAGAATTGTCAACTGCTTTTTGAATTATTTTTTATTTTCCTTTTACTAACTCTACAGTCTCCTCGCAGATTGCGATTTCCTCGTTGGTCGGGATCACGCATGCTGTAATCTTGGAGCCTTCTTTGGTGATGATCTTCTCAACGCCGCGGCAGTTATTTGCCTCAGAATCGAATTCCAGACCCATGAACTCAAATGCTTTGCAGATGGTCTCACGAAGCGGAATAGCGTTCTCTCCAAGGCCTGCGGTGAAGGTGATCACATCTACGCCGCCCATAGCTGCGATGTAGGAACCGATGTATTTGATAATGCGGTAAGCGTATGCTTCCAGACAGTTGATGGCATCCTGATTGCCTGCCTCTGCTGCTGCAGATACATCACGGTAATCGCTGGAGATGCCGGTCATGCCGAGCATACCGGATTTCTTGTTCAGAATGTTCAGAACCTCGGATACGGTCAGGTTCTCTTTGTTGCACAGATACTCAACAAAAGCTGGATCGATATCTCCGGAACGGGTTCCCATGATCACACCTTCAAGCGGGGTAAGGCCCATGGAGGTATCTACACATTTGCCGTTCTTTACAGCGGAAAGGGAAGCACCATTTCCCATATGGCATACGATGATCTTCAGATCGTTGTAGTCTTTGTCAAGGAACTCTGCGGTTCTCTTGGATACGAATTTATGAGAAGTTCCGTGGAAGCCGTATTTACGGATTGCGTATTTCTCATAGTACTCTTTCGGAATACCGTACATATATGCTTTCGGAGGCATGGTCTGATGGAATGCGGTATCAAATACTGCTACGTTCGGAACGCCCGGCATCAGTTTCATGCAGGCATTGATTCCCATCAGGTTTGCCGGATTGTGCAGAGGACCAAGGTCAGCGCACTCCTCGATAACTTTGATTACTTCGTCATCGATGATAACAGAGTTTGTGATCTTCATTCCGCCGTGCAGAACGCGGTGTCCGATGGCATCTACTTCTTCCAGGCTCTTGATGACGCCGCTCTTCTCGTTTACCAGAGCGTCCAGAACCATCTGGATTGCCTCTACGTGTGTCGGCATTGCTGCTTCTGTTACCTCTTTTTCGCCGTTCTTTGGCTCATAAACGAGGCGTCCGTCGATACCGATTCTCTCACAGAGTCCTTTTGCCAGGACGTCACGGTTATCGTAATTGATCAGCTGGAATTTCAGAGAGGAACTTCCGCAGTTTACTACTAATACGTTCATTTCTAAATTCTCCTATTTTAAAAGTCTTATTAAAACTTCTGGCCGGCCTGTTCTCCGCAGCCGGCCAGAAAACCGCTTGTAATTGGTTTTATTTCGTGCTTACTGTGCCTGGCACTGTACAGCAGTGATTGCTACAACACCAACGATATCCTCTGCGGAGCATCCACGGGACAGATCGTTGACTGGAGCTGCGATACCCTGCGTCATTGGGCCGTATGCTTCTGCTTTTGCCAGTCTCTGTACCAGTTTGTATCCGATGTTTCCGGCATCCAGATCCGGGAAGATCAGAACGTTTGCTTTTCCTGCTACTTTGCTGTCCGGAGCTTTGGATGCACCTACGCTCGGAACGATTGCTGCATCAAGCTGCAGCTCGCCGTCGAGAGCGAGATCCGGGTTTGCTTCTTTTGCAATTCTGGTAGCCTCAACAACTTTGTCTACATCAGCATGTTTTGCACTTCCTTTGGAGGAGTGGGAAAGCATAGCAACTCTTGGCTCGTTTCCGGTCAGCATGCGGTAGGACTCTGCGGAAGACTCTGCGATTGCAGCCAGCTCTTCCGGATTCGGGTTCTGGTTCAGACCGCAGTCACCGAATACGAATACACCGTCATCGCCGTACTCGCAGTCCGGAACTACCATCAGGAAGAATGCGGATACGAGTTTTGTGCCCGGTTTGGTCTTTAAGATCTGCAGGCATGGACGAAGGGTATTTGCGGTAGAATGGCAGGCACCGGAAACAAGTCCGTCTGCATCTCCCATTTTAACCATCATAACGCCATAATATGTATAGTCATTCAGGATGGTCTCTCTTGCTTTCTCCGGAGTCATGCCTTTCTTTGCACGAAGCTCTACCAGCTTATCTACATAAGCCTGTGTTTTCTCGTTTTTCTCTGGATCTACAATAGTAGCTTTGGAGACATCCAGTCCCTCGCTGCCTTTCTTTACTGCCTCTTCGCTTCCGATGATGATCAGATTTGCAAGGTCCTCTTTCAGGATCTGTGCAGCAGCCTCATATGTTCTTCTGTCTTCTGACTCTGGCAGTACAATTGTTTTTTTGTCTGCTTTTGCTCTTGCTTTAATTGTGTCAATAAATCCCATGATCTTTTGACTCCTTTCGATAAATTTACTCGATATTCTCATTGTAGTACGCTTTTTGCCCTTTCGCAAGTATAAAATTCAAAACAACTGGACAAAAAATCCAAAACGGAGGAATTCTTGCATTCCTTTTCTGTTTTTGTTACGATAGGGCTATGTGATCCGCGGTTCCTCTCTGTTTGGAATCGTGCTATTTTTTTCGAAAGAAGGTACGTTTTATGACCATTACCGCAGTCATTGCAGAATATAATCCTTTTCATAACGGCCATGCTTATCAGCTGGCAAAAGCCAGGGAACTGACCGGGGCGGACTATCTTGTCGTGATTATGAGCGGCGATTTCGTCCAGCGCGGCGCACCTGCGATTCTTGACCAACATGACCGTGCGGAGCTGGCGCTTCTTGGCGGCGCGGACCTTATCTTACAGCTTCCGTGTCACTTTGCACTCGGCAGTGCACAGCATTTCGCACGCGGGGCGGTATCGCTTCTTACTGCGCTTGGCTGCGTCGATTTTCTCTGCTTTGGCAGTGAATATGGAGACACGGCGCCGTTTCTGGAACTCGCTGATGTTCTGCTCCACGAGCCGGAGGAATACCGCGAGCTGCTCTCCGGTCTGCTTCGGAACGGACTTTCCTTCCCGACGGCGCGCGCACAGGCACTTTCCGCTTATTTTTCTGACAGCGCTTCCTTCTCTTCGCTTTCAAAAGAAGAACTTGATACCTTTTTAAAAGAACCAAACAATATTTTAGGCATTGAATATGTCCAGGCACTTCTGCTGTCACAAAGCCGCATTCGGCCGGTAACGATCCGCCGGGAGGGCAGCGGATACCACGAAGGAGCGCTTTTCACACATGCACTCCCTTCTGCTACAGCAATGCGGAATCTTCTTTTTTCCAATCCGCATAAGGATCTGGAACTGTCCGCGCTCGCCTCCTGCATGCCAGAAGCGGTCTTTCACGCTTTTCAGAATGCCGTCGCATCTCATGGACTGTTGACCGCCGATGATTTCAGCCTGCTCCTCGCCGCACGGCTCCTCACGGAGACGAAGGGATCTCTCTCCTCCTGTCTCGACCTCTCGCCGGATCTTGCCAACCGCATCCTCCGCCAGCGCCACGCATGCTCCTCATTTTCAGAATTCGCCATGCAGCTTAAAACAAAGGAAATGACGTATACCCGCATCAGCCGCGCCCTGATGCATCTGCTTCTGAACCAGAAAACATTGTACCCGGCCGGCTATAACCGTGTTCTCGGTTTCCGAAAAAGTGCCGGTGCATTGTTAAAAGAGATTAGAAGACGTTCTTCTCTGCCGCTCATTGCCAAGGCAGCCGACGCCCCGCGGCTTCTTACCGGCGATGCACTTGCCGCCTTTGAGAGCGATATACAGGCCTCTCTTTTTTACGAGACTGTCCGTTCTCACAAAACAGGGACACCGTTCGTCCATGAATACACAAAAAAGCTGCTTCTGTTATAGAACCAGCTTTTTTTCCAGCAGCAGCATCATCTGCTGCTGTGGAACTGTATAGTCCTCCACAAACAGGAAAACATTTTTTGTATCTGCACTTTCTCTTGTAAAGTCAAACTGCATGAAACGCATCTCACCATTCAGTATAAAATTGATCATAACATGATGCATGATGTGTTCTGCTGTTCCCTGTGTGATTGCTTCCATCGTCATCTGCTGTTTTATCCGATTAAGATCATCTATATTGCCAGATGCATAACGCATGAGTATCTTCAAAATCAATGTACAGGATTTCTATATAATGATTTTTAAGAGCTTTTTCATATATTGCAGCCTGAACCGCTTTCTCCAACAACTGAATTCCTCCTTGTTTTCTCATGTACTATTAATGCTTCATAGCACTCCCGCTATAAATTACTTTCATCAGTAATTCCACATCAACAGGCTTAGCAACATGTTCATTCATCCCTGCTTCTTTTGCCCTTATTCTGTCCTCCGTGAACGCATTTGCTGTCATTGCAATGATCGGTATTTTCTTTGCATCCTCTCTGTCCAGAGACCTAATCATCTTTGTAGCTTCATAACCATTCATGACCGGCATCATAATGTCCATAAGAATGACATCAAATTCACCAGGTTCACTATTTCTGAACAGTTCAACAGCTTCCTGACCATCCCATGTTTTTGTCACGTCGGCACCTTTTTTCTTTCAGGAAATCCTCTCTTAGCTGCCCGCCGTTTTCTGTTTCCATTTTAATATTTGTACTCATTTGTCTGGCACTTTCAATGGCACGGAGGAGACTTTTGGATTCCGAAGATTCATTATAATGGGTGTAGTGGAACACTGCACTTTCACATAGTTTACAATCTCCACCATTCTTTTCTCTGCTTCTGCTTTTTCTGCGTGGAAGAAATAAAACAGAGAGACTACAGCTACACAGATTCCTATCAGACCGCCGAGCAGCTGGATCCGTTTTTCTCCACCTCCAGATACTTCTGGGGATCATCCAGGTATTTTTCAATGATTTTCAGGGATGTGCCATCCAGACGCATCTCTTCCTGTGTCTGGCCCATCTGCTCACAGATTCCCCTGTCATCCTCTTTTGCAAAAGCAACGCCTATTCCGGTGATCATCAGAGGCTCTTCCAGGATACGGAAGCTTGCATCATAATCCTTCCTATACTGAACGATAGATTCCTCGTGTGCAGCAACCGCATCTACATATCCTTTTCCCAGAAACGTATAGATCAGCTCCCGGTGTCCCAGGATGATCAGATTTCCCAGCTTTGGGATCCTCTCATCCGTCTGGTTCAGAAAGATGCTTTCCGGTTTGGTTGTGGACTGGACAGCGGTAATCGTCAAGACGTCCTTCCATAGAAAAAACAGCCCATGATACAATCAATCTCGCCGCTCTCCACCAGTTCTTTTTTCTCCTCCCAGTTGATCTGGACAACCTTCACCTGTTATCCCATTCTTTTGAATGCTTCCGTAGCCAGTTCTACATCAATTCCTGTCGGTACACCATCCTCATTCAGATAATTGTATGGTGGATAGCTGTCGCTGCCGAGGGTAATAACAGGCTTTTCGGTTTCTTCTTTCGTGTTATCTGTGTTTTTGCACCCTGCCAGGGTGACTGCTAAATATCAAAAGTCCTAATAAAATTGCTATAGTTCTTCTTAATTTCAATGAATGATTATGTTTTTGCGTTTACTACCCCTTTTTGTCAGCAGTTTTGTGATCACTCTTTTTAATTGCGGAATATCAATCGGCTTTCCAATATGTTCATTCATCCCGGCCTCCAGACATGCTTTCCGATCTTCCTCAAAAGCATTTGCCGTCATGGCAATGATTGGAATCTTTTTGGCATCTTCACGTTCCAGCATACGAATTGCTTTTGTTGCTTCCAGCCCATCCATGACCGGCATCATCACATCCATGATGATGACATCATACTCATCCAACCTGGAATTCTGAAATATTTCAAATGCCTCTTTTCCGTTTTTCGCTTCTGTAATGTTCAGATGCTCCTCCTCCAGGATTGCATGGGCTATCTCCATATTAATGACATTATCTTCAACAAGAAGCACCCGTTTTCCTGACAGATCCATGTCCTGTGAGTAGCTGTCCTTCTGTGAATCATTATTTTCAACCAAATAATCTATTTCAAATGGAACCGTAACCGTAAACGTGCTTCCTACATTTTCTTCGCTTTCCAGTTCTATCGTTCCACCCATCCGTTCAACAATATCTTTGACAATCGAAAGTCCCAGACCGGAGCCACTGAATGTTGTAGTTGACTGTTTGCCTTCCTGCGCAAAAGCATCAAACGCATGTTTTTGAAATTCTTCACTCATACCAAGACCGGTATCTGAACATACAAACTGAAAAACAGCTATATTCCCATCATCCGATAATTCTTCGCAATGAACATTCACTGTTCCATGAAAATGATTGTATTTAATCGCGTTGGAAGAAAGATTCATTAAAACCCTGCTCAGATGTACCGGACTTCCAATCAAATATCTGTGGCGGATTGTGCTTGCTTCCACGCCGCCTTCAAATCTTACACCATTCTCATAAGCACTCATTGCAACAACCGTCAGATTATTCCTTAACAGTTCTGCCAGATCAAAGGATTTATGTTCCAACACAAGGGAACCGGATTCCAGTTTGCTGATATCCAGGACATTGTTGATCAGATTTTGCAGATAATCGGCGGACTGAAGTACCTTCTTCCTGCATTCCCTTAACTTGACCACATCATTGTTATATTTTTCAGCGATATGGATCATCCCCACGATTCCGTTTAGCGGTGTACGGATATCGTGGCTCATACGCCGGAGAAAGGCTGTTTTTGAAAGATTCGCGCGATGAGCATCTTCCATGCTTTCCTTAAGCTGTTTCTGATACATGAGTTCCCGTGATTTTTCTTCCGTAATATCTCGTACGACATAAAGCACATCCACAGCGTTTCCATGTGCATCTCTGCTCTTTACAATAAATCTGGCCAGCCGCCATTCTCCGTTTACTCCCATAAATTCAATCGAAACAAAATTCGTATTACGAAGTCTCTCTGTCAATGTATCAAAGTCAAGAAACTCCCGGTATTTTTCTCTCTCTTCCTGGGCGGCAAATGCTGTTGGAAGCCTTTCCATAACATCATCAATTTTCCCCTTTTGTCCAAGGATTTTTTGCACAAGGTCATGGCCTTTCAAAAGCTCATATGTCCGCTCTTTAACATTGGCTTGTACGATTGTTACATACAACGTAGCAATTGCGGCAATAATCTCTGACCTCTTTGTCGCCTCATCAAGAGCCTTTTTCAACAGTACCGTACTTTTCAGATTTTCCCTCACACATCCAAGATGTCCGCCAACATCAGACAGCAGTGTAATGGAAATCTCATTCTGCCTCAAATCAGGATTATCTACCCCGATGAATCCATTCATCTGATGATTGGCATAAATCGGCACCGCAATCAAGGAACATATTTCCTGTGTTTTTAACAATTCATATTCTTCCGGTTCAGAATTTTTTGTCGCTTCCAGATCATGAATCACGATTACTTCCTTGTTTTCAAATCGTTTCACCCAGTTCGGCATCGAACTGACCGGGATTGCCTGAAGGTTATCTATCTCTGGTGCCACTCCATCGGCACACCATTCAAATGCATTGCTCAGACTGTCCTTCTGATCAGTTTCCCAGTCAAAAACATATACCCGGTCTGCCCCTGTATAGTTTCCAATCGCCTGCAACAAAGAGTGAATAATTTCTGACAGCTCCTGCTCATTTTCCACCTGATCCATAAGCGATATCTGATGCAGGATCGTGTCCATACTATGTAATTTTATTTGATAGAGTTCCTGAATCTCTTTTGTTTTCATTTTCTATCCCCCCCTGCAGTAAAACTATTATGGTTACGTCTGTGAAATAACACCGTAAGAAAGGATCCTGCTACGGCAGGATTCTCCGCCTAAACTTATGCAAAAAAACTGGTTTTATTATACTCTAACACTTTACTGCACACAAGAAAAACATTACCTTTTAGCGTTAAAAGGCAAAAAAAGAACAGCAACTGTGCCCGAAGTTCCAGTGATGTGTATCAAAAACGGAAATGGACTTTCGGCAGATATATTTTCTTCTGTTTCTCTGTCTTCAGGATCAGATGGAGGAACTGACAAAACAGACACAGACCCGCAATGATAAGATGCAGCTGATGATGGAACAGATCGTGCTGTCCAATAAGAGCAGCCAAAAAGAAAAAACAGATCGGCAAAAAGAATGAAAACAGCTTCCAGATGCCATATCAAGATGTTACCGCTTTGTGCCTGAAAAGTCGAAGTTGAGGAACATCATATTTTGGAGATCTGAAGATCGCAGGGTGCTGGGTACATTACAGGCGCAAGTTCCATGAGGCACTGGAGGTCATACCGAAAGATCTGAGGAAACAGTCTGTTTTGTACCTCATCATGAACCCGATCCGTGCGATTTACCGGGAGGAAGGAAAGCTTTCCGGTCTTTCATCAGACGAACGGACTGCCCATCGACTTTTACATAATAAATTCCGCTGATCCATTTAGATTCCTGCAGCGCTCCGTTCTTATCCATGTAATACCATTTTCCACCGATCTTCTGCCAGCCAGTCTGCATTTTGCCGTTTTTGTTCAAATAATACTTTGTGTTTTCTATGGCGGCCTTCACATGCACATCCGCAGAGGTATTGCTAGAACAACGGCTGCTATCGCTGAAGTTCCCCGTAATAATTCATTTTTTCTTACACTTTTTATGGGTTGCGAGTAAAATTATCAGTATGTAATATATCATACTATACATTCCTTAAAATTACTATTTTTATTTGCGCAGATAGTAAAAAAAAGCCGGCAGCGATCCTTTCCATTCAGGATCACTGCCGGCTTTTCAGCTTTCTCTTTAGTTTTTAAACGAATGAATCGGTGCCGGGATTCTTCCTGTTCTGTTGACGAATGCCTCGCAGGAGAAGTTGTTGACCGGCATGATCGGTGCATAGCCGAGGAGGCCGCCGAATTCTACGGTCTCGCCCACGCCTTTTCCGATGACCGGAATCAGGCGGACTGCCGTTGTTTTCTGGTTGACCATACCGATGGCAAGCTCATCTGCGATGATTCCGGAGATGGTCGATGCTTTCGTGTCTCCCGGGATGGCGATCATATCAAGACCTACGGAGCAGACACAGGTCATTGCCTCGAGTTTTTCAATGGTCAGTGCGCCGTCGTTGACTGCGTTGATCATACCCTGGTCCTCAGAAACCGGGATGAATGCGCCGGAGAGGCCGCCGACATAGGAAGATGCCATAACACCGCCCTTTTTCACCTGATCGTTCAGAAGTGCCAGCGCCGCTGTCGTTCCCGGTGCACCTGCGTGCTCGAGGCCGATCTCCTCAAGGATATCCGCAACGGAATCTCCGATCGCCGGAGTCGGTGCCAGGGAAAGGTCAATGATACCAAACGGAATGTTCAGCCGCTTGGAAGCTTCCTGTGCAACGAGCTGGCCGACACGCGTTACCTTAAATGCGGTCTTCTTGATCGTCTCGCAGAGTACCTCAAAGTTCTCGCCGCGTACTTTTTCCAGAGCATGTTTGACAACACCAGGGCCGGAAACGCCGACATTGATGATGGCATCCGCCTCGGTTACGCCGTGGAAAGCGCCTGCCATGAACGGGTTGTCGTCCGGTGCATTGCAGAAAACAACGAGTTTTGCGCATCCAAGGCAGTTGTTCTCTTTGCTTGCCTCCGCCGTCTTCTTGATGATCTCACCCATCAGTTTGACAGCATCCATGTTGATACCGGTTTTGGTAGAGCCAAGGTTGATGGAGCTGCAGACAAAATCCGTAACAGCCAGTGCCTGCGGGATAGAACGGATCAGAAGTTCATCTGCTGTCGTCATACCTTTGCTTACCAGAGCGGAATAGCCGCCGAGGAAATTGACGCCGACTTCTTTTGCCGCACGGTCCAGAGTCTGTGCAATCGTCACGAAATCCTCCGGCGTTCTGCAGGCTGCTGCGCCGACTAAGGCAATCGGGGTAACGGAAATTCTCTTGTTTACAATCGGAATACCGAACTCGCCCTCGATCTCCTCACCTACGGAAACCAGATTTCTGGCAGTCGTCGTGATTTTGTCGTAGATTTTGCGGTTCAGCTTGTCAAGATTGGAGTCGATACAGTCCATAAGACTGATTCCAAGGGTAATGGTACGAACGTCCAGATTCTCTTTTTCGATCATCTCGTTCGTTTCCTTTACTTCAAACAGATTTATCATGTCGTTTTTCTCCTTCGCTTTAGATACGGTGCATCATATTGAAAATATCTTCATGCTGGCAGCGGATGACAACGCCGATGGAACTTCCAAGCTCCTCCAGATCTTTTGCAAGCTCTGCGTTGGATTTCTCGCTCTTGGAGACGTCTGTTACCATCATCATGTTGAAATATCCCTGCACAATCGTCTGAGAAATGTCTTCGATGTTTACCTGGTTCTCTGCCAGATAATTACATACCTTTGCGATAATGCCCACGGTGTCCTTGCCTACGACAGTGATAATTGTCTTCTTCATGTTTCCATTCTCCTTTTTCTAGTTTTATGTCAAAGCCCCGGAAAAACCGGTAATGGCGGCCTTGCGAAAAACATGGTATGTAGCTCTAAAAATGTATATTTAAACCTCAATTAACGGTGATACTTCGCTTCTTTTAGCGACAGCGAGATGAAAATCACCCGAGTGATACGGATTATCACCCGTTGTGACCTCGCAGGCCACGGTTTCAAAGGCCAGTGCCTCATAATTATTTTCCTTGCTCAGATGGCCGAGCAGCACTTCCTGCAGATTGTCGTGCAGAATCTCGCAGAGGAGATGGCCTGCCGCCAGGTTCGATAAATGGCCTTTCGCCCCGGCGATCCGTTGTTTTAACGGATACGGGTACGGTCCGACCGCAAGCATGTTCTCGTCGTGATTTGCCTCCAGCAAAACGGCATCCAGCCCGGTCAGATTCTGAACCGTGTAATCGCTGTAGACACCAAGGTCCGTCGCGATCGCAATCGATTTCCCGCCGGATTCCATGCGGTAGCCGACCGGCTCTGCCGCATCGTGGGAGATCGTAAACGGATGTACGGCGATATCACCCAGCGTAAACGTGTCATCCGCGTGAATCGTGTGGAAAATCCCCTCCGGGAACTTTCCAAGGCTCTTCGTCTGCTGCATCGCCTGAATTGTTCCATCCGTTGCGTAAATCGGAATACCGTACCGGCGCGCCAGCACGCCAAGGCCCTGGATATGATCGGAATGCTCATGTGTCACGAGAATGCCGTCCAGCTCCTTCGCGCTGCGGTCGAGAACAGCCAGTCCCGCCTCCACGCGCTTTCCGCTGATGCCCGCATCGATCAGAAGGCTTGTGGTCTCGCTTCCCGCGAAAATGCAGTTTCCGCTCGAACCACTTGCAATACTACAAAGTTTCATATTTTTTCATCCTATGGTCTAACTGTTTTTTTGTTTCCTCAAAATCGCCGCTGTTGTCGATTTCAAAATCGCAGTGGCTGCTGAATTCATCCTCGGAAAGCTGATTTGCCATGATTTCGCGAACTTTCTTCTCGGAATAGCCGCGTCCTTCGATCAATCGCTCCTTCCGGACTTCTTCATCCGCATAAATATACCACAGTTCATCACAAATTTCATCATATTTTTCTTCGATTAAGAGTGCAGCCTCCACAAAGACGTATTCCGTCCCTGCTTTTTCCGCGGCTGCAATGGCTTTTTTGATATACCGTTTTACCGCCGGATGAACGATCGCATTCAGGGCTTTTAACTTTTCTTCGTCCTGAAAAACGATCTCAGCAATCCGTTTCCGGTCAAGTTCGCCGGTCTCTGTGGTGATCTGTCTGCCGAACAGCTTCACAATCTCTCCATAGCATTCGCCGCCCGGCAGCATCACAAGGTAACCTGCCTCGTCCGCCTGGATCACCGTTGCATCATAATTCTGTCCAAGGTACGTGAGCACTTCGCTTTTTCCGGCGCCCACGCCGCCTGTAATTCCAAAAACTTTCATTCTTTTGTATCCTTTCGCTCCTGGTATGAGTGCGCTATTTCGCCTCGTACCAGTTGTTTCCTGTGTGCATATCGATCTCGAGTTTGACAGCCAGATGTGCTGCCCCGGTCATCTCCTCTTCCAGGATCTGTTCTGCCTTTTCGAGCTCGTCTTCCGGCACTTCCAGCAGCAGCTCATCGTGTACCTGAAGAAGAAGTCTGGTCTTTAACTGCTCCTCTTTCAGCCGTTTCGCCACGCGGATCATCGCTATTTTAATAATATCCGCCGCCGTTCCCTGGATCGGCGCATTCATCGCAACGCGCTCGCCGAATGACCGCTGCATAAAGTTGCTCGATTTCAGCTCCGGCATCGGCCGTCTGCGTCCGAACATCGTCACGGAATAGCCTTTCTCTTTGGCATCCTCTACGCAGCGGTTCAAAAACTCATGGATACCCGGATACGTCTCGAAATACTGCTGGATATAGGCCTCTGCCTCTTTCCGGCTGATGCCGAGATCCTGGCCCAGACCGAACGAACTGATGCCGTATACGATACCGAAGTTGACCGCCTTCGCATTTCTTCTCTGCAGCGGTGTTACCTCTTCAAGCGGCACATGGAACACTTTCGATGCCGTCATGCGGTGGATATCCTCCGCCTCGCGGTACGCCTCGATCAGGTTTTCATCGCCCGACATGTGGGCCAGCACGCGGAGCTCAATCTGGGAATAGTCGGCATCCAGAAAGACACAGCCAGGCTTTGGCACGAAGGCTTTCCGGATCAGACGGCCAAGCTCCATCCGCACCGGAATGTTCTGCAGATTCGGATCGGTACTGCTGATGCGGCCGGTCGCGGTGATGGTCTGGTTAAATGTCGAATGGATTCTTCCATCTTTCCCGATCACGGCCTGCAGACCGTCGGCGTACGTCGATTTCAGTTTGGCAAGCTGGCGGTACTCCAGAATATCGGCAACGAGTTTGTGATCCGGTGCGAGCTTTTCGAGCACATCGGCGGCGGTGGAATAACCCGTCTTGGTCTTTTTGCCGCCCGGAAGCTGCAGCTTTTCAAACAGAATCACGCCGAGCTGCTTCGGGGAATTGATGTTGAACTCCTCGCCGGCCTCCTCGTAGATCTGTGCCTCCAGCTCTCCGATCCGCTCCGCCAGCTCAGCTCCGTAAACGGAAAGTGCTTCTTTTTTCTGCGGCGATTCCATCCGCTTCCATCTGACGGAGCGTAAACACCAGCGGAATCTCCACATTCCGGTACAGATCCCACATGCCCTGCTCCTTCAGCAGCTTTTCCATGTTTTCCTGTGCGGCAAATACAGCATACGCCTGATGACCTGCATACGACTCCTGCTGTTCCGGCGTCATCTTTCCTGCGGCCGGAATCTTGCTTCCGCCGAAGATCTCTTCCACTGCCGGCACATAGCAGTGTACGTACTCTTTTACGATATCATCGTACGAATACTGTGATTTCAATGGATTTAATAAATACGCGGCAATTCCGGCATCAAACAGATGGGCTTCATCGGCGTCCGGCATATCCTTCAGAAATTCTTTTCCGTCCATGACGCAGAAAACCGGAATCTGCTTCTGCAGCTCAGTCAATTTTTCTTTTAAATAATCTCCGGTCAGGAAACCTTCTGCTGGGAAGTAAACAACATCCGGCTCTCCGCTTCCATACGCAACTGCCATACCGACAAGTGAACGGCTCCGATCTGCCATCGGTCCGTCCTTCGGGGTTTCTTCTGTCAGAAGAGCGGCTCCTGCCTTCTCCTCCTTCGCGATGGTTCCAAAGAGTTCTTCCGCCTCGGAAAAATCCGTTACGGTGCGCAGAAAGACGGCATCCTCTGGTTCTGCATTCGTCTCCTCGAAGCGGCCCAGCAGGTTTTTAAACTCCAGACGTTTGAACATCTCATACGCTTTTGATGTATAAAAATTCGAGAGTGCCGCTTTTTCACGGTCGAGCTCCACCGGCGCATCGGTATCAATCGTTGCAAGTTTTTTGCTTAATTCCGCCAGATCATAATGATCTCGCATCGCCTCTTTTGCCTTGTTCGGTTTGATCTCCTCGAAATGTGCATGCGCATTTTCCAGTGTCTCGTACTGCAGCAGGATTTTCGTCGCGGTTTTCTCTCCGACACCCGGCAGACCCGGGATATTGTCTGCGGTATCGCCCATCAGCGCTTTCAGATCGATGATCTGTTTCGGGAGAAGACTGTATTTTTCCAGCACCTCTGCCGTGTGGTAATTTTCAATCGTCGTCACACGCTTTACGGTCTTTGGAATCCGGATCAGAATGTGGTCCGTTGCAAGCTGCAGCAGGTCGCGGTCTCCGGATACGATCGTAACTTCCATCCCTTCCGCCTCGCATTTGCGGCCGAGCGTTCCTAAGATATCATCCGCCTCATAGCCCTCTTTTGTGACAATCTCAATGTCCATTGCTGCGAGCACTTCCTGGATCACCGGGACCTGTTCGCGCAGTTCCTGCGGCATCGGCTTTCTCGTTCCCTTGTACTGGTCATACATTTTGTGGCGGAATGTCGGTGCATGGAGGTCAAACGCCACGGCAAGATACTGCGGCTGCTCCTCATCGAGAATTTTAAACAGAATATTCAGGAATCCATATACGGCGTTCGTGTGCAGTCCTTCTGCATTGGACAGATCCGGTACGCCGTAAAAAGCCCGGTTCAGAATACTGTGTCCGTCCAGTAATACGATTTTATCACTCATAATAATCCTTTCAGCCAGGGTAATTCTATCACTTCAAAATAGTGCAGAGCCAGGAGCACCAGAAACAGAACGAGAATCAGCATCAGCACCCGGAAAAACGTATCTTTGTACCGGCGGTATCTCGCTTCTTCCTCTTTTTTCTCCAGATCGCGTTCCAGAAGTCCTGTCAGATTGTAGGAATCGGGCGCGTCATCCTCGAAATATGCCATCGCACGGTTCACAATAAAATATGTCTCCAGTTCCTCGTGGCATGTATGGCATTTCCGGATATGGGAAATAAACGGTTCCATCTCTTTCTCCGGCATATTTCCCTGCACGTATGGCTGTATTAATTTTTCTGCTTCTTTACAGTCCATAAAATCCTGCTCTCCTTTTGTATCCGGCCAGTGTTTTTCTCTGGCCGTTTTTTCTGCTATCTACCATCATACACTATTTTCTCATAATTTAAAAGAGACAACCCGCCGAAAATGGGTTGTCTCTTGTTCTCTTATAAGATAACTGTTTTCTAGTGGATTTCCATTATGCACGGACAATGTTCGGGGTCTCTTTTCCTGCCTCGAAATCCAGCGCATTCTGCAGTGTGGTCTCTGCAATCGCACGCAGTGCTTCCTCGGTGAAGAATCCCTGATGTGAAGTGATCATAACGTTCGGGAAGGACAGGAGACGTGCTGTGGTGGAGTGCTCCAGAATCTCATCGGAACGGTCCTCGAATACGTTCGGGGTTTCCTCCTCGTATACGTCAAGGCCAACGCCGAAGAATTTTCTTGCACGGATTCCCTCGATCAGGTCGTCTGTCTTTACCAGACCTCCGCGGGACGTATTGACCAGGATCACGCCGTCTTTCATCTTTTTGATGCTCTCGCGGTTGATCATGTGGTATGTGCTGTCCATCAGCGGGCAGTGCAGGGAGATCAGATCACTCTGTGCCAGCAGTTCATCAAGAGTTACGTACGTAACAAAATCTTTTAAGGATTCATTCTGGTATACATCGTAAGCAATGACTTTCATGCCGAAACCGCGGCAGATTCTTGCCATAGCCGCACCGATTTTTCCGGTTCCGACGATTCCGGCGGTCTTCTGATAGAAGTTAAATCCCATCAGTCCGCCCAGGCTGAAGTCGTTTTCTCTTACTTTCGTATATGCTTTGTGCATGTGGCGGTTGACCGTCATGGCCAGTGTCATCGCATGCTCAGCTACAGCCTCCGGGGAATAACCCGGTACACGGCGTACATCAATGCCGTATTTTGCAGCTGTCTTTAAATCTACGTTGTTGAAGCCTGCGCAGCGCATCAGGATCAGCTTGACGCCTGCCTCATGCAGTGCTTCTACGGTTTTTGTTCCGACATCGGAGTTTACGAAGGCGCACACGGCATCGTAGCCCTTTGCCAGGGAAGCGGTTCTTGCAGCAAGTCCGGTTTTTAAATATTCCACTTCAATTTCCGGAAACTGCTCTTTGGTTCGGTCGAAAGATTCTCTGTCGTAGCTCTGGGTATCGTAAAATAAAATTTTCATAATGTTTTTCCTCCTCGCTTTGCGGTCATCTTATTGTTCCCGCTTACAGGTATTACTATACTTTATTGTTAAAACTTTGTCAATGTATTATTTGTTAAAATTTTATCAATTAGTAAATTTATTTTCAACATCTTTCACAACAGTACAAATTTACTGGATCACCTCGTCCAGGAACCGGGACGGCTCGACTTTCTTTTCAAACCGTTCCTCCACATAACAGAGCGTCAGCTCTTTCCGGGCGCGCGTCATTCCGACGTAGAACATCCGCCGCTCCTCCTCGATCGCCTCCGCAAGGACTGCTTTCTGATACGGCATTACGCCCTCGTTGACGTCAAGAAGATAGACCTTGTCGTACTCGAGTCCCTTGACGCTGTGCAGGGTGGAAACCATAACTCCTTCCGCACTCTCTGCGCGCTGCTTCTGTTTTTCCTTCATCTTCTGCTGGTATTCCTCAATATGTGCAAACCAGCCCTCGATGCTTTTCTGGCTCTTTGCCGCCTCCTGCAGCTCGTCCAAAACGGAAATCAGATCATCCTCTTTCAGATGGCGGTATGCAGCATATTCCTTCACATACTGTTCATAGCCGATCGCATAGCGGATGTAATTGACCGCGCCGAACGGCGATAAATGCGTCAGTGTCGTGATATCCTGCTCCAGTTTGCGGATCCGCTGGCACATCCAGTCTTTTTCTTCGTAATATTCCAGAAGTGCATCGAACGAAACAGTCGCCTCCTCAAAGGCATCCCGCGACAAATAACGGTTCGGGCGGTTGGCAATCTTTAAAAACTCGCCGCGCTTCCGGCTTCCCATCGCAAGATTCAGATACGTCAGCAGATCTTTCGCAATCCAGTGGTCATAGAGATCCGGCAGGGCATCCCGCATCTGGAACGGGATCTGTGCTTCCATCAGTTCCTCTACTGCTGTCCGGCAGCCAAGATTCGTGCGGAACAAAAGCGCCATCTCTTCATATGGACAGCCGTTTTTCTCCGCCTCCCGCAGCTCCTCGGCAACGGCACGCATCTCCTCGCGCGGGTTCTTATATCCCCGGATTGCAACCGGAGCGCCTTTCTCGTTGTCGGTGGAAATCGCCTTTTCATACCGCTTTTTGTTGTGGTGGATCAGGCATTGGGACCGCTTCACAATAAATTCCGTACTACGGTAATTTTTATCGAGCACTACCTGCGCCGCGCCCGGGTAATCTTTCGGAAAATTCAGCATGATCTCCGGCTTGGCCCCGCGGAACTGATAAATCGACTGATCGTCATCCCCGACAATAAAGAGGTTATTTTCCGGCAGCGCCAGCATCCGCACAATCTCATACTGCACGGGGCTGATGTCCTGAAACTCGTCAATCAGGATATACTGAAATTTCTGCTGCCAGGCGCGAAGGACCTCCGGCCGCTCCAGAAAGAGACGTTTGCACTGCACCATCAGATCGTCGAAATCGAGTTTTTTGTTCTCCTTCCGCCATTTCTCATACGCCTCATAGATTTCGCGGAACTTTTCCTGCGGCATACAGGCGGAATAGTAATGTTCCAGCGGGATCTGATTGTTCTTCACAGTGCTGATTTCGCGCGCCAGATTTTCCTCGAGATCCTCTTCCTCCAGGTCTCTGGCATAGTGGTTGACCAGCTCGCGCATCAGCCGCTTTTTCTCTTCCTCGCTTAAAATATTGTTGCCGGACATGCGGTACGTATGGCGCAGAATCGCGTAGAATACCCCGTGGAACGTTCCAAAGGTGACCTGGGTACTCGTCTTTCCCATCGCCTTCAAATACCGCTCCTTCATCTCTTTTGCCGCCGCACGCGTAAATGTTACGACAAGAATACGAGAGGCGGAAATGCCGCTCGTTACAAGCTGGCAGGTCCGCCCCGTAATCACTGCGGTTTTCCCCGACCCCGGTCCGGCAAGGACCATCATGGGGCCGGTGGTATGCATCACCGCTTTTTTCTGTGAATTATTATATATCATTTGGATAATTTCTCAATCGCTTTGTCGATGCGGGCAAGAGACTCCTCTTTTCCCAGAACCTCAAGGATTTCCGTTGCGCCGGCCGGTGTCATCTGTTTTCCGGAAAGAGCGGTACGGATCGGCCACATAATATAACCGGTCTTGTATCCTTTTTCTTTTCCGAATGCGCTGAGCATCTCAAAGAGAGCATCATTGCTGAAATCTTCCTGCGCTGCCAGCAGCGGTTTTACTTCCTGAAGAAGTGCAAGGGAGGTCTCCTCGTTTGTCTTCATCTTTTTGTGAGTGTACATCGAAGCGTCGTACTCCGGAACTTCCTCGAAGAAGTCGATGAGGTCTGCAATATCCGGGAATACTTCGATTCTTGTTTTTACCATGGCTGCAATTTTCTTAAAATCGAGCGGACGGTGGACTGTCTTCTGGATATACGGAAGCGCCATCTCATAGAACTTCTCGTCGTCCATTGCCTTCATGTACTCGCCGTTCATCCAGCGGAGTTTTGTCATATCGAAAACGGCCGGAGATTTGCTGATGTGGTGGTAATCGAAGATTTTTACCAGCTCCTCGAGAGAATAGATCTCGCGGTTTCCTTCCGGGCTCCATCCAAGAAGGGCTACGAAGTTGACAATGGCATCTTTTAAGAAACCCTGATCGATCAGGTCTTCATAAGAAGAATGGCCGCAGCGTTTGGACAGCTTCTGATGCTCCTCGTTGGTGATCAGCGGACAGTGTACGTAAACCGGAACTTCCCAGCCGAATGCCTCGTAAATACGGTTGTATTTCGGGGATGAGGACAGATACTCATTACCGCGTACAACGTGGGTTACACCCATCAGATGGTCGTCGATGACGTTTGCGAAGTTGTAAGTCGGATATCCGTCGGATTTGATCAGGATCAGGTCTTCCAGCTCCTCGTTGTTTACGGTGATGTCTCCGTAGATCTCATCGTGGAAGGTTGTGGTTCCTTCGGTCGGCATATTGAAACGGATGACGTACGGTTTGCCGGCTGCCAGATTGGCCTCTACTTCCTCTTTGGAAAGACCAAGGCAGTGTTTGTCGTAGATCGAGATTTCTTTTCCGCCTACGTTACGCTTGCACTGGCTCAGGCGCTCTGCGTCACAGAAGCAGTAATAAGCGTCACCCTGCTCTACCAGCTGTTTTGCGTATTTCAGGTACAGACCTGCTGCATTACGCTCGCTCTGTACGTACGGGCCGCAGCCGCCGTCTTTGTCCGGTCCCTCGTCGTGTACCAGGCCGGTCTCTTTTAAGGTACGGTAGATGATATCAAGTGCGCCTTCCTGGAAACGCTCCTGGTCGGTATCCTCGATACGGAGCATAAAGGTTCCGTCATCGTGTTTTGCGATCAGATACGCATACAGGGCAGTACGCAGATTTCCTACATGCATCCGGCCTGTCGGGCTCGGTGCAAATCTTGTTTTTACATTGCTCATTTTTCTTTTCTCCTGATTTCTGGTTTTTCTGGAACAATCCTTTTGTCTGTTCCCTTCCACCATTTATTTAGAATGGAAAACAGCCCGGCGTTTCTTCCGAGCTGCACCATCCTTCCACTTTTGCCAGCGGCAATGCTCTTTTTCAGACCTCTACGCCGTGCTGTTTCAAATATTCCATAAAGTCGCCGACGGTAGAAAGGTCTGTCAGTTCGTCGGTGTCGATTTCAATTCCGTACTCGTCTTCTAATGCCATAACCATCTCGTAGAGATCCAGGGAATCTGCACCCAGGTCATCTTTAAAAGAGGTATCTTCGTTGATGCTGTCTGCATCACAGTTGAGCTGTTCTACTAAAATTTCTTTTATCTTTTCTAACATTGTTCTGCTCCTTTCTGCCTCTACCCGGCAGCCAGTATTTCTTTCGAAAAAAGTGTATCTGTTATTCCGGCATTTGTCAATAGATTTTTCTACTTTTACTGTTCTTCCGCCTGTGCCTCTCCTTCTCCGCTCTTTCCATCCTGGAACACAATAAAGCGGGAGACGCACAGGGCAATGCCGATTTCCGTCAGGATAAAGAGCACCGATGTTCCTCCGTAACTGATAAATGGAAGGGTAATTCCCGTTGCCGGCATCAGTTTCAGAACGACACACAGGTTCAGAATAACCTGAATGGAAATATGTGCAAAAACGCCGCTCACCATCAGCATTCCATACGCGTCCGGCGCATTCTGTGCAACCACAAACAGACGGTACAGCAAGTAGCCAAACAGCAACAATACAAGAAGCGCGCCAAATATTCCAAGCTCCTCGCAGATGATCGAGAAGATCATATCGTTCTGTGCTTCCGGAATTGTTGTAATCTTCTGCGTACTGTTGCCAAGTCCTTTTCCGAGAAATCCACCGGAGCCAATCGCATAAAGTCCCTGCAGAATCTGATAGCTGCCTCCGGAAAGCCATTCATAGATACGGTTCGACCGGAAGTCACCGCCTATTCTTTCAAAGATCTGCAGATTATTTTTTAAAATGATAATCGCAAAAACGCCAATTACCGCCGCGCCCGGAATCACACGCGCATAAAATTTTACCTCCGGGTCCGCCAGAAACAAAATGACGCAGGCGATGAGTCCCAGAATAATGGCGGTACTCAGGTTGTCCGTCAGAATCCACGCAGCCAGCGCCTGCAGCACGCCAAGTCCGAGGACAATCGCTTTTGCGCGGATGGTACGCATATTTTTTCCCATCTTCAGGATAATGTATGGCAAATACAGAATCAGCCCCAGCTTTCCAATCTCCGCAGGCTGAAGACTGACACCGACGATCCGGAGCCATCTTCTCGCCCCGTAGGCTTCATAACCAAGCGGCGTAAACCTTACCGCCGCCATCAGAAGGAGACTTCCCCAGTATACCAGTGCTGCAATCCGCTGGAACCATACACTATGATAATCTACAAACTTCGACAATATCACAATACCCACCAGAACAATAGCAGAAAGCCCCGCCTGATGCGTGAAATAATACATATCATTTCCCTTGAATGTACTGGCCGCCTCGTAGGCGCTCGCGCTGTACAGCATAATCAGTCCGAAGCTGACCAGCAAAATAGTGCAGGCCAGCAGGTTATAATCATAAAAATCCGAAGGAAGTTTTTTCTTCCTCTTTTTCTTCTTTTCTTTCTTCTGGGATGGCATGTTTACTTTCTCTGCCATGAAGTTTCCACCTCCATTGTTTTACTCCATTTATTTCAGTGCATAGCCAAGCAGGCTGACAAAGCCCGGATTTCGGTCGGTTGTTCCAAGGATAACCTTACGCACCAGCTCCGGATCGTCCGTGATAATGTTGTCCACGCCGCAGTTGACCATCCGCTGCATATCTCCCTGATAATTCAGCGTCCAGGCACAGACTTCTTTACCAAGACTGTGCGCATGCTCTACAAAGCTTTCTGTGATGTACGTATATTTTACAGAAAAGAAGTCCGCCGCGTCCATATCCTCCAGGCCTCCGTACGACATTTTCATCGTATACCCGGTCTTGATATCCGGATTGATTTTCTTTGCCTGCCTGAGGAAATTGTAGTTCATGGAAGTCAGCACACACTGATCCACAAAGTCATTGTCCTCGATGATTTTCACCACTTTTTTGACAATATTCTGGTTGTGGCCGTTGTATTTTACTTCGATATTCAGGTTGATTTTTCCTTTCGCGTACGCGATGACTTCTTCCAGCTTCGGAATCTGCTCGCCGCGGAATTTTTTGTTGAATCGTACACCGGCATCGAGCTGGCTGATTTCATCGTAGGTCAGGGTCCAGATGCTGGCATTCAGACCGGTTGTCCGCTTCAGATTTGTGTCGTGCATAAGGACAATCTCACCATCACTCGTCTCCTGTACATCGATCTCCGCGTAATCCGACATGCTGTCCACTGCATATTTGATCGCGCTCATCGTATTTTCCGGTGCTTTTCTGGCTCCGCCCCGGTGCGCTGACACCGAAATATACTGGGAGGAAGCCGTTGCCTCTGCACGTGTTGCGCGCATGGCATATACAAGATAAACCGTTTCTCCCGCCAGCATGGCGATCGTGAGAACCACCGCCGTTACCGGACCACAGAAGGTGCGTACCAGCTTCGAGCTCGGCTTTTTCGTTGTCCGGCTCTTCTGGTAGCCCTTTCGGGAGGAACGGATAAAAATCAGATACAGATACGTAATGCTTCCGACAAGGCCGAACGCTCCGCCGATCAGGCTCATCGTCGATTTGACCCAGTCACCGTAGACGATGACGGTACTGACAACGGTAGACGGCGTTTTCACCAGCTTTGCATAGGCAACGACAGCCGTTCCGAAAATCAGATACAGAACCCACGTAATCAGAAAAATCATCACCTGGAAAGAGACGTTGATGCCAAGCTCACGCAGCACGCGTTTTTCCAGTGTCTGGCGCACCCGCAGATGGGTATTTTTCTCTTTTTCCGTCATCATGCACCGGAACGGGATGGTGTAGGAAAACACAAACGAGAACGCGACAAGCAGAATCGTCAGCACCACCGGGATCCAGTATGCCGGGAAGGCATTGAAAATCTTCGTCAGGGAAACCTGAAGCAGTTTCATACTGCGGATGGCGCTGTAGCTGCTGTGCAGCCAAAGGTACGGGAAGCTCGCTGCCATGTAGAAAAACCAGGTCCACGGGCGGGCGCGCACAAACTGTGCGGCTCCTCTTCCGCCGGCAAGCATCATGACAGGAACGGAAATCCGTTTTCGTTTCCAGGAGGCCTCCAGAGCCGCCATGACAGCATAGATTTCAAACAGCATACAGAAAAAGAAAACAAGCAGAATTCCCAAAATCAGCAGAAGGGTCAGCGGATGCAGCATGATCTTGTTGAAGTTTTCCGATGTCATATAACTCGTTCCCAGCTGTTTTAAGGAAAAGTTGATCGCCGCATTGGCGAGTCTTGAAACCAGCCGGTTGGAAAACAGGCGGTAGACCGTCTCAAATATCACGATGCTAAGCAGGTTTTTCTGCAAAAGTTTCCATGCCATATTCAGATAAATTCGTATCATTCCTGCATTTTTTACTGCCTTTTTTCTCATCTGCTGTTGTTCTCTCCTGTCAGCCGCAATTCCCCCCGATGAATCTGTATGCAAAAATTACCTTTATTTTTTCTCTTTTGTATTTTACATTTGACACTTCGAGTCTTTTTTGAAGCTCTTTTTCTTTCTGTTCATTTTAAACTATCTTCCAGTATAACACAAAACCGGGTCTTTGAGTATTCTTTTTTCTATTTCTGGTTGCACCACTTCTGCAGTTTTTTTACCATGGCGGATGGGCTGCTTACTGTGCCGTCGATTGGCGTGCCGAGTTTTTTCTGCCAGGCGAGGATTGTCTGCGGACCGATATAGCCGTCCATGCCGGCCGATGCCCATTTCTGCATTTCTTTTACAAGGGCCGATCCGCCTTTTGGCGTACTGTCCCACTCGGCAGCTGTGATGCCATCACAGAATTTCCGGTTGACGGCCAGCTGATTGCTGATTTTTCCATCCTGCGGTGTGCCGAAAAGTTCCTGCAGACGGCGCGTCAGATTTTCGCCCCAGATTCCGTCCTCTGCGACTGTCTTTCCGGATGACTTTGCTGTCTCTGCCGATTTTCTTTTGCGGGACCGGCATAACGGCAATACGCTGTATGGCAGTTGACCCAGCCTGCCCCTGAGAGAAGCCGTCCCCAGCTTGTGTTCTGGATTTCCGTCACCGTGTAGCTTCCCTGATCCCGGATCGTTCCGGCAATCCTGCTGTCCGCATCCGGTGCCTGACGGATGTTGAGGGCCGCTGTCTGCACCTGATAGATCCCGGGCGCATACGTTTTTCCTGTTCCGCTGCCTGCTGTTCCCGTTCCTGTGCTCCCTGCACCGCTTCCGATCATCCGCTTCATGCGGTCCCAGTCACCGCGGTTCATGATCTGGCTCGGACAGTATTTGCTGCAGATGTCATAATGACGATAGACTCTTTCCAGCGGAATCCCCGTCTCCCGCATGATCTCCCGCACCAGTGCCGCAGTATTCTCAAATGCTTTTTCATAATTATACCCGGCCTGCACACACATCTCCACACCGATGCTGTTCTTGTTGCCGTACTGCTGAAACAGATTTTTTCCGCCGTAATTAATGCCGACATGCCAGCACCCCCGGCTGTGCGGTGCCGCCTGGTAGGCTGTGTCACCGTCATCGACGTAATAGTGTGCGGAAATGTTCTGGAAATTCCCGTCATGCTGTGCTCTCGCATGTGCCCGCGCATCGGCACCTGCTGCGAAGTTGTCGGTGTTGTGGACTACGATACATTTGGGATTGTTTTCCGCATACGTATTCTGATTGCCAAGATACGACCGATCAATTCTCATATTCTCCCCTTTCTGACGGTTCCGACTGCTCCGGCATAACACAGATTTTTTGAAACGCCGTTCACTCCGGCTTATGGATCTGCTTGATAATCTGATTCACATAATTGCTCAGCCCCGCCACCAGAATCCCCTGCGTGACCGCCGTAAAAACCGCCTGCGCCCCTTCCTTCGCCGTCTCAATCTCACTCGTCGCCATCACCCAAACCGCACACAGCACCATGCTGATGCCGCCTAAGATCAGCGGAATGTACTTATTCTTCACCGCCTGCGCCTGCCGCAAAGCAACACCGAAAAAATACAGCACGAACGCAACGACAATGAGTTCGGGCTTTACATAATTCATTGCTTCCATGGAACCTCCTTTCTGACTGTTCTGTTTTTGAAAGTCTTTTTTCTATATTATGATGGGATAATGATTTACGACTGGATAAGATTTTCTTACTGTAAACCCAAAAAATCCCACCTGTTTTTCAGATGGGATTTTCCAGTGGTGTGCTGTTCTTTGATTTTTAATTTACTATCTTGTGCAGCAATTCCCCTGACCTGCCCCTGGCTGCGGTGCCGCACAGAAAGTCTTTGCATCAAACGACAGATTAAACGCATAAAAGTTCTTCGAATTCAATTCATCCTGTACAGAACGCAGTGCTTCACCAAAACGCTGGAAATGCACAACTTCACGCGCCCGCAGGAAACGAATCGGATCTGCAACTTCAGGATCTTTTACCAAACGAAGGATGTTATCATACGTTGACCGGGCTTTCTGCTCCGCAGCGAGGTCTTCGAACAAATCTGTCAAAGGATCACCTTTCGACTGGAACTCACAAGAATTAAACGGAACTCCGCCAGCCGCCTGCGGCCAGATGCCAGTTGTGTGGTCTACATAGTAATTGGCAAAACCAGAGTTCTGAATTTCTTCCAGAGAAAGATTGCAGGTGAGCTGATGAACGATCGTTGAAACCATCTCAAGGTGTGCGAGTTCTTCTGTCCCAACATCATTCAACACCCCCGCTACAATTCGGTTCGGTGCTGTGAAACGCTGAGAGAGATACCGCATGGATGCGCCCATCTCTCCATCCGGTCCACCGGAATGCAATAACAGATGATATGCTGTAACTGTCAATATTTCGATGATACAATATGTTTTCCCGGGTAATTTTCCCGGGATTTTTCATATAAAAAAATCCTATCAATCTTTTGACTGACAGGATTCCACTTAACTATTATATTGCCATTAAACAAGAAGCTGTTTGGCAGGCGTACCATTCTCCTGCGTCTCTCGGGTTTCCCCTGTCAAGCCATCGGCGTGTGGACGGGTACGAAATCCTCCACCTCAAACAGCCTCTTGTCTTATGGTATTTAAATAATAACACTTTTATTCTCTTTTGTAAAGAATTCGTTTATTTCGAATCAAACGGCTCCATTCTTTTTCATTTATTTTCATAAAGGTAATAATGGAATTCTTAAAAACCTTATTATCTTTTGATGTTTTCAATCTGAGAATCGTTTTGAACTGCCTTTCATCTGATTCAATAATTTCTTTCAAAATTAAAGCTGTATTGGGTTTATTCGCTTCTATAATATAGTCTGGATCTTCAACAACTGTTTTCAGATACGCATAATATTGTTCATAGTCATTCGGATGTCTCTCCACTATATGCTGGATTCTTTCTTCTGTAATAATTACTTCATCAGTCGTGATGTCATCCGTTATGCATTCATATATTTTTCGATCTATCCTTCCGACTATATGCATATCTGTTCCTTCTTTCTTATCTTCTTTGGTCATTATAGCAAAACCAAGTGTTTTTTCAATATGTTTCTTCATATATTCTTTATTTTTGCCCCGGGGATCTCCGGGGCTTTTTTGTTGGCCGATTACTGCCGATTACACCACTCCTGCAGGGCGCGAACCATCGCGGATGGATTGCTGATCACACCATCAACCTGTGTGCCGAGCTTGCGCTGCATCGCGCGGATGGTCTGTGGTCCGATGTATCCGTCAGCAGTTACCCCCGACCATTTCTGGATGGCCTTGATCAGAGCTGATCCGCCGGACAGATGATTGCTCCACTCGGCCGCTGTGATACCGACGCAGTATTTCTTGTTTGTCGTGGGCTGGTTACTGATTTTCCCGTCCACGCCGGTCCCGAAGATCTCCTGCAGGCGGCGGGTAAGCTCCGGACCCCATACGCCATCAATTGAGATCGCTTTTGCGGTCGGTTTCTGCTCCTCTTTCGGAGCTGCGCCGCCATAAGTGCAATACTTAGTATGGCAGTTAATCCAGCCAGCGCCAGAGAGCAGCCGTCCCCAACTCGTATTCTGGATCTCCGTCACCGTGTAGCTGCCCTTATCCCGGATCACTCCGACAATTTCGCTGTCAACGTTCGGCCTCTTACGGATGTTGAGCGCTGCATCGTTGACTTTATAGATTCCAGGCTCGTATTTCGTATTTTCCGGCTGCTTCGGCGTGTTGGATGCACCGCTGATCAACTTCTTGAAGCGACCCCAGTCATCCCTTTCCATAATCTGGCTAGGGCAGTGCTTGCTGCAGATATCATAGTGCCGATATACCATGGATGCCGGGATTCCGGTTTCTCTCATGATCTCCTTGACCACCGCAACGGTATTACGGAAAGCCTTCTCATAGTCATATCCGCTCTGCACACACATTTCCACGCCGATGCTGCTCCGATTGCCATAGCGTCCAAACAGGTTAGCACCGCCATAGTTGACTCCGACGTGCCAGCATCCTCTGCTGTGCGGCGCTGCCTGGTATGCTGTTTCTCCATCATCAACGTAATAGTGGGCAGACATATTGGACAGCTCACCATTATGCTGCGCTTCTGCATGTGTGCGGGCATCGGCACCCGCACGGAAATTGTCCGTGTTGTGGACTACGATGCACCGCGGATCGTTCTCTTCGTATGTGTTCTGGTTGCTGATAAAAGATCTGTCAATTCTCATGATACTTCCCTTTCTCCGGCAGATTTGCGCCGGCGCAATTATTTAAAAATGGGTATAAAAAGAGGGCCTGTCAACACTTCATTATTCATGACCAAGTGCCAACGCCCTCTTATACTTTAATTAAATATGTTTCTCTTTTCTTTTAGATCTTTCTTCACGGATTCCATGTACTTTCCCGAGATTGTAAAATACAGATGCCGCAAAAGGATCGCATTTACGGTTCAGAGCCTGCTCAAATGCTTCGTATAAATCGCCAAGTGGTGTATCTTTGAAAAATACGACTGGCTGATTTGCTGAAATCTTCAGTTCTTTTTCGATGTCATATGTCGTCTGATTCATGCCCGGACATCTCCCCACAGATTTCCCTGTGCATTTCTGTACTGTACCTGGTCGGCAAGTACGTAGGGAAGCTGATAGCCTGAGATTATCTCAACCGCCATATCGCACTGGTTCCGCTTGATGGCTTTGTATGTAGTGACGCCAAACTGCCGTTTCAGTTCCCGGTAGATGTCATTGTAGACTTTTCCACGGAGAGATCTGTCTGCATATGCCTCGCTGTTCTTTCCACCAAGGCACTCCACGCCTTTCTTTTTCGCTGCCGCCGTGATTCGGTCGATCTCGATGCCGAGAATCGGAAGATCATATTCCAGACGTTCTATTTTCTTATCAAGCGTATCTACTTTCTGGTTCAGTTCCACATTGCCCATCGCAAGAAGCTGGATCTGCTCCGGGATCGTCATGGGGACGGCATGGCGTACAGTCTCTTTCAACTTTTCTTCCACTTTAAGGAAATACTGACGAGCCTGCTCACCTTTTGCTGTTTTGGACTGCATGGAGAGTTTCTTGGCAAAGCTGGCTGTAAGTTTATAGTCTTCACGCTGAATTACGCCGCCTGTCGGCGTCTCGACATTCATGTCGAGTCGCAAATAATCCTCATTTTCTACTGCAAAATCATTTTCTGTAATATTTCTTTTACACCATCTTGAAAATTGTCCTTGTGCAAGTCCAAGGAATTCATAAAGTTTTCTTGCCGTGGTCATTCCGTCCTTATCAATTCCAAGTGCAATCTCAATAGGTGTCTGATTCATTACGTTTACTAATTCCTGCATAATAAATTCCCCTTTCAAATTTAATTCTTGAAAGAAGTTTCTATCTGTATTATAATATTTACAGAAGGAAACTTCTAGGTGTGAGATTCGTCCGGCTGTGGTAGGTGTGGACGAATCTCTATTTTTTGTTTTCGGCATAAACCTTTTTGATGCCTTCCATGACAACCTGATACTGTGTCTTGTTTGTTATCTCACAGCATTTTTCCAACAATTCTTTGTCCTGTTTGGTTGCTCTGATTTTAATTTGCTCTGATTTAGGGTTATCAATTTTAGGTCTGCCTGTTCTTGGACTCATTCATTTCTCACCTCACTTTTCGAGTACACAATAAATATATTACCGTGTACCCAAAAAGTCAAGAGGTATTTTTATTTTTTTCGCCCTACCTGCGAACAAAAATAAGACACAGCCTTTCGCCATGTCTTCCGTTTCTTCGGGGAGGTCAGGAGCATACCCTGACAGGACTTCTCCCCATATTCAATTACTTTCATCGCATTTTCTCCCCAAAAAGGCATAAAAATAACACGCATCTTTGCGTGCCTGTATCGTTTCTTTTGCGCCGGCGCAAAAGAAGGACGGTCTTCGGCCGCCCTTACTCTGGTTTCTGTGTCTGTTTAATAATCTGATTCACATAGTTGCTCAGCCCTGCGACGAGGATTCCCTGCGTGACCGCTGTAAAGACTGCCATCGCCGCCTGCTGGCCGGTGCAGACCTCGCTGGTGGCCAGTACCCAAACGGCGCACAGGACGATGCTCACGCCGCCGAGAATCAGAGGAATATACTTATCCTTTACAGCCTGTGCCTGTTTCAGTCCCATGCCAAGGAAGTACAGGACAATAGCTACAATGATCAGTTCCGGTTTTACATAATTCATAATCTGTTCCATGTCAATCGCCTTTCTTTTTTAAGTGTAATTCATCAATTTCCTGCTTCATCTTTGTGATCATACCGTTTCCACCAAGCACATGATAGGCTTCGTACATCTCGCAGAAGTTCTGGTATGCATAGGATGGGATATCTCCAAGCTGTGTGTACTTGCTGTGGTACTCAATCAGCTGGACTCTGAGTAGTAACATAGTTCCCTTACTGTTCGCGTCTCGATCCCTTTTCTGATTTTTTAAGAGCCAGACGATGTAGCCCAGCAGCACTGGAAGTGCTATCGTATATGTCTGCATTAATATTTCATTCACTGCTCTGTCTCTCTTTCCCACTATTGAACGCAGAAGAAGGACCGTTTCCGGCCCTACTCAGTTTTTTCCTTTTCTTCCAGCTCTGCAGTGTACTTATCATACTCGTCCCAGATGTCATTCTCAAATTTATCAACAACATCATCGATATCCTTTTTATTGGCACGATACTTTCTACCGTTGTTGATGTAGCGATTGACAATTGGAACATCCGGATGTTTTGCATCCATATTAGCGTCCATAGACACAACGGTCTCGCCGTCAACTGTGATGATTCCAGAATAATGAATGTCCTTTGTGTAAGTTGCTGATACTGCCATATTTTTGTCCTCCTAAAAATTAATTTGTATCTCCAGAGATATTATCTCTCATGGATTCAAGTTCACTTCTTAGATCCGCAACCTCTATTTCAAGGTTCGATCTTCTTTGCTTTTCGAGTTGAAGCTCATGCGTTATTATCGCAATCAAATTGGTATATACCATACTATAAGTATCAATATAGCTATCCTCAGTGTTCTTCCTGTCGTGGTGTACCAGATCCAGCTCGTCTTCTCGGATTCCGAGTTCTCGCATGGCTTCTACGACATCCTGTGCGACGAACCCATAACAAATGCGCCCATCACCGTCAATCATCCGATACTGAACTGGTTTTAAGCGATCGAACAGCTCTGAATGAATATCCGTCTTATTGATCTTGCTCTCACCGAGTGGAAATATGTTTGTTTTGGCGCGGCGATCGGATGTGACCTGTGGGGAGTTTTTAACAATCAAACGCTCCCATACTCTTCCACTATCTCCTAACATAATCTTTTCGGAGTACGCCTTGGTCGGTGCGAACGCTCCAGTATACACTCCTCCAGACCAGCCACAGCCATAAAATTCGACCTCTGCCTGATAACCTTTCTTCTTTGATTCAAGAATAATGCTACCGTTACCAATATCGAAGTTTGCTTTGTTGTTGGCATCCGAGTAAGTATTTACAACAAAAGAATCGTCAACAGCTCCGGCTATACAGCTTCCAGAAGAACTTGATGTCTCCAATACAGATTCGTGGACACCTTTAATATCTATATATTCGCTCTGGATTGACAGAGCCGCATTGCCGGATTTTGTTTCAACCAAAATCTTACCGACACCACCACATAACTCAATAACCGCATCTTTTGCGTTCTTTCCAAGCTGGATCAACTTATCACCATAATATGCGAGTGTCGTTCCTGCCCGGTTAAGAATCTCAAATGCTGATGCTGAAATCTTAGTCCGATAGCCAGACCAAGATCCGCTGGTTTTATTTCCAACTTCCAATCCGGTCCCATCAGTAAACTGCATAAAGTTGGTGGCTGTTTTTGCTGCTTGTAAAGGATTCGCATTAATTGAACCAGATGGTAAAGAAGCTAATTTGGTTGATGTCCACGTCACTGTATATGGACCAGAACCTTGAGTATAGTTAAATACTCTCAGCTGTCCATACGGTTCACTTAATCTTGTTATAAGGCCCCACGTTGAAGTAGTCTTTTTATAAATCCATAACGACCATCCGCCTGAAGATCTTAGGAAATCCAATCCAGGATCTGAGTTATTTGCAGAGATAAAACTAAACTGGACATCTGTTGTCTCAAAACCTCTGCCACCAAGTTTAAATGTTGTTGGCTGATTTGCATACGAACCTGTGATCTTTATTGTAGCAAATTCGACATAAAGATTTGACTCACCGTTTCCATTTACCGTATGCACTACCTGATTTGCGTCCTTACCTGCAGCGCCCTGTGGACCTTGAGGACCTGTTGCGCCGGTTGCACCTTTATCTCCCTGAGGACCTTTATCGCCTTTTACACCTTGAGGACCTTGTGGTCCCTGAGGACCAGTTACACATACAGCTGTTGTCGTTGAAGTCGTGTTGTCAGTATAGGTAATCACCGATCTCGTCCAAATATATTTACTGTTCTCCCATCCAGGATAAGTCGTGCTCCACGATCCGCCGGACATGGCTGTTGCTGACGTTGATTTGTAATACTGTTCTACAATAGATTTAACGCCTTTTCCGGTTGCACCAGTCCCTCCAGTATCTCCTTTATCACCTTTGGCACCGGTTGCTCCCTGCGCTCCTGCAATGCAGACTCCATTTTGATTTGGCGAATATGTTCTGTAACCAGCCCCGTCCGTTGTTACCGTACGGCTCCACATATACTTTCCGTTAACCCATGTTGGGGCTGTCGTTGACCATGAGCCGCCGGATAATGAAGTTGCCGAGGTTGACAAATAGTATTCAACGTCTACGAAAGACACATAGTCCTCCGGCGCTGGAGTCCAGTCAGTTGCAATGTTACCTTTTTCGATCTTCAGATTTTTAAACTGATAAGAAACCCCTGTTCCGCTATTCATTCCGACAAAATACGTATTTTGTCCAGTATCTGTCGGCAGCGTAGCTACTGATTTGACAATCCATACCAATTTAGTCCATACGTTGGCTACAGTCGTGTTATTTATCACTTTTCGAGACTGTATCAAGGTATTCGTGCCGATCGTGTTCATAAAACGTGGATTCATCGACGTGACAACACTTGCCCTGACATCGATAGATACCGTATAGTCAGTATTAGCTTCCCATTTACTGCGTCCAATATAAGAAAACTCTATTACAGACCATCCAGTTTGAGCCACTGAATCTCTGGTAAGTTTACATGTATCAACCCCATTTTCAGACACAAGTGTTTTCGTACAGCCACCCGTGTGCATATTCCAACCCCACCCGGTTGTTCCTTTATTGGTATTGGTCGCCAAATTTCGCCCACCGACGACAATTCCTTCCGGTGTACTACCAACGTTGTAAGCAGTTGAAGTTGTATTATCCGTATAGGTGATGATCGTACGAGTCCAGAAATATGGTTTGTCCGCACTTGTCGCCGGAGGAGTTGCTGACCATACTCCAGTAGGGATCGTAGTTCCAGACGAACTTGCCTGATATGTTACTGCAGTAGATTTAACGCCTTTTCCACTTGCACCCGTATCACCCTTATCACCTTTTGCTCCCGTCTCGCCCTTGATTTTCGCCCAGCTATAGGCGCTAACATTGGTCGGATCGTTCTGTGTGTAATCTACACATGTTCCAATGTAAGTTCCACTATCTTCGCCGCTGTTTCCGGTAAATGTCTTTCCACCGTCATTCGAATACTTAATGTGCAGATACGACGTTCTTCCGTTTACTCCATTTGTTCCCGGAATACCCTGCGTTCCCTTTTCACCTTGGATGCCTTGGAACCTTGACCACGTATATTTTGCAGGATCTGCTGAATCTGCTGCCGTAAAATCCACATACGTTCCAATATACGTATTGGGTACTTCTGTCATCTGGCTTGCTGTCGGGTTAGATACTGCAGCGTATTTGATGTGGAAGTACGTTGTTGAACCGTTCTTTCCGTCTTTCCCGGGAATGCCCTGCTCTCCTTTTTCTCCCTGTATTCCCTGCAAACCCTGCGTTCCCTGCGGCCCCTGAATCTTCGTCCATTTGTACTTCGTTGGTTCCGTGGAATCAGCCTTGGTATAATCTGTGTACACGCCAATGTACGTTTTTCCTGCCGAATTCGAAACAGAAAATCCTGTCTTCCCGTCTGCGCTATTGGCGTATGCGACATGCAGATACGGCGTTTTTCCGTCTGTTCCCGGCTTGCCCTGGATTCCCTGTGTACCATCTGCGCCTTTGATTTTCGACCAGCTGTATTTTGCCGGATCCGTGCTGTCTGCTGCTGTAAAATCCACATACATTCCGACGTAATCACGAGCCGCATCAGATACGGAAAATCCAACTTTTCCATCGGAACTGTTCGCATAAGCAATACTGCCGTCGTACTGTGTTTTCCGTCCGCCGCCCTTTCACCCTGAATCGCCCTGGTCTCCCTTTTCTCCCTGGATTCCCTGCAATCCCTGCGTTCCCGGATCTCCTTTGTCGCCTTTTGGTCCCTGGAACTTCGTCCACCGGTATTTTGCCGGATTCGTGCTGTCTTCTTTTGCGAAATCCACGTATTGTCCGATATAAGTCTTATCTACGCTGTTCGTTGTAGAAAATCCGGACTTTCCGTCCGCGCTGATTGCATAGGCTATATGCAGGTAGCTGGTCTCACCATTGGTTCCATTTACACCCGGAATTCCGTCCGCTCCATCTTCTCCGTCATCTCCCTGGAACTGTCTCCAAGTATACTTCGTTGGATCCGTACTGTCTTCAAATGTAAAATCCGTATACGTTCCAATATATTTTCCAGTGTCCTTCCTCAGCTGGCTTGCTGCAGGGTTTAAGACGTCCGCGTATCTTACGTGGAAAAAGCTTGTCAGGCCGTCTTTTCCCGGTGCTCCTGCGATTCCCTGATCGCCAGCAACCTTTACCCAACTGTAAATGCCTGGGTCTGTCAACGCAGGCTGTTTTGTCGTCTGGTTATAGGCAATGCCCATATATTTTTTCCCACTTGAGTTAAGTGAAATTCCGCTGCCTGTTTCTGAATCGCCAAAAACAACCCAGGTATAAAACGTCCGGTTCTGTGCCAGTTTTTCGAACTGAGCAGCCAGTTCCACCATTTTATCTGATATACCGCTTGATTTTGCCTTGTAATCTCCAAGCGTAGCGGTATATTCATCGTTCGCAGCTGAAGACTCCAGCTTCATGATACGTGCCGACAAATATAGTTCTCCTGCATCGTCCACGACGTTCACTGTATCACCAATCCGGATTCCATCCGGCAGATACGCAAGTTCAACCTCATAGGATACCGCTGCATCATAGATCTTTTTCAGCTTTGAAACTGCCCGGTTGCAGAGTTCTGACTGACTGGTGGTATCGTAGGAATATGACTGGACAATATGCCCTGTTCCATTTCCCTTTTCAGACAGATACCTGCTCCATTTTGCCACAGCGCTCCTGGAATACAGCGTGCTGCCGGATAAATAGATGTCGCCATCATCGTATTTGTATCCCTTTAAAGTGATTGGCGTCTCGCTTTCCTCCGGATAACCTCCTGTAACGGACAGTGCAGTCGCCAGATCTTCCACAGAACTCTTTACAATGATATTGTTGATCTCCCGATTGATCCGCAGCTCCCTGCCGCTGTCTGTTCCCCGTTTTTTATGTAGATTGATATACTTGTGCCGGATCCGCAGCCGATCGATCTCAAAACTGTACGATACCTCCGCGTCAAACTGTGTGGCAACACTCAGAATTCTCTCCGAAGCTGTTGTTTCCCCCTCCCAGGACAGTTTTCTGTTCAGATTGCTGACCTCGTTCAGTCCTACTTCAAAACCGGAATCGTAGCTGAATTTCTCAACGTAATAGCTCGCCGGGTATGCTTTGTCGGCCGCATAGGCTCCAACCGTTTCATTCAGTAGATCCATTCCTGCGTCTTCTGCATAAATTTCGACTTCCTGTTTAAAAACATTCTCCTCACTGGTAATGATGGTATAGAATTCCTCTTCCTCTCCATTCTTTCGGAGAATGTAATTTCCGACTGCCCCATACCGAGAAGCTTCTTTTCTCGTTTTTTCTGTATAATTCAGTGTAAATTCAAGTGTTGCAACACCAGCTTCTACTTCTTCCGTTTTCAGGTCATCTGAAACTCTCAGCCCTTCCGGAAGATGTGTACTCGCCTGCCCCAGAACATTCATATGTCTGTCCGTAAAATACAAAATCACAGAAACACCTCCCTGTATTTCATCGTAAACTCTGGTTGTGTTGCCCAGTTCGAAGCGATACATTCGATCTGATTCGTCCCAGGTTTCAAGTAGAACCCTTCCCAATCATTTCCAAGTGCTCCAAGATCCTGCCGTGGAAGCCCCTGCAATGTAACATCTCCATTGCTGCAGTCTGCCGTTAAGATCTGGTTTGCCGCAAATTTGTTCGGGATATCTCGCCATTTCTCTACATTGTCGATGCGGATGGAAATCCCACGGAAATAATTTCTCGTGACGAATTGATTCCCTGTATCTCGCGCTCCCCACTGTCCAATGTAAAGCTTTACGCTGCATACTTTTGTATCTTTTAACTCCGGAACTGTGAATTCTTTGTATCCGCCAAACCAGTAGAAACGTATTTTTTCGCCACTCTTTAAAATATCGCTATCACCACGCAAACGATTATATGGATTGGAATCGTCTCTGTAGCATGGTTCAAATGTATATTTCTTTACAACTCGCGGTTTATTTCCACCTACCCACATGCACATAGCTGCTGTGTTTCCGCTCATGTCATTCTTATAGATTTCCTGGCAACAAATCATTTTTCCATTTGTATCGCAAAAAGCAACCGCCTGGCATCCTGTCTGCCCCATCAAACCCGTCTCAAACCAGCTGTTCACGTAACAATATAGATTAGCAGATCCCTTCGTTCCGTTTGAATCCACAATCGGAATTGTTTTCATTGCCCCGTTCCATCCATTTTTATTTGCCGTTGTAGCATATCCACTGCTGGCCAAATACAGCCCCTGCGTCCCGTCATAAACATCCATAACACTCAATTTTCCGGCTGTTTTACTCGTGTCGTGAAGAAAATTATTTCCTGTGTCGTCTGTCCATTTCGTATCTTTTGCCCATATTCTTCTGTCCTTATAGTTTGTTACCATTTCACTTTTTTTGTACGTTTCGCCGTCCGTTTCATCCGGGTCGCCAAACTGAAGGATTTTCTTTGATTCATTCACGAATCCAATCATTCCATTGTCGCTTTTCATTTTCGCCTGGAAGGACGGAAATGCTTTGTACGTGCCATTGTAGGACACGACGAACGTTTTTCCGCCATCCGCAGTTGGTTTGGCTGTAAATTCCTCAACGGAATATTTAAATGGATCTGCGCAGTAAAATTCGAGTTCTGATGCGATGGCGTTCTTACCGGTCGGAACCTCAGAAGACCCCTGCTTTGTTCCAATGAAAAACTTATCCGGTTCATCGGCAAAAATCAGCGTTGCCTGCTCCTCATCCAGCAATGCATTCAGTTTGTTGTACGCATTCCGGAAAGCCCCATTATCTTCCGCAATCAGCTGATATCCTACCACGATCGTCCTTGACGGGTACCGTTTCCTTCTGTACCTCGCACCGTCCAATGCACCGACTTCCAGCTCCGTAAGTTCTGTATTGATAATTTCCCGGCCGGACACATACAGTGTCCGGTATCCGGGAATCACATTTTCCAAATAGTTTCCATTAAACATGAGAGCCTCCGAAGGCAGGTTCTGCCCTGGGTACCGCTCTGTGGTATCTACAAAGTTATACATTAGTTCTCCTGCCTTTCTTTCTGTTCTCCCTTGTCTCCTGTTTCTCAATTTCTTCTCGTGTATACGTTGCAGTCGCTTTTCCAATCTCTCTTCCGTCCAGATTAACCGGTACGTAGATGGTATACTTTCCGCTGCTGCTGTACTGGTAACTGTCGTTCAGATCTTCATAGCCTGTTCTAAGGCTCATCCCGATTTCCGGCACAGGTGCAAGCTCTGGAATTTGTATCAGTTCCATAGTTGCCTGTTTTGCTTCCTGGACATGATCCATAAGCCCGTTGATCCAGCCGATTCCAAAATAACTACCAAGCTTATCCGCAACCCGTGACGGACTGTGAATCTGTGCTTTCGCGCGGATTGCCGCCTCTGCAGTAGCCGCAAGCTGTGCCGCCACTGCTCTTACATAGCCAACCTGACTTGCCATACCGTTAGCGAGACCCATGCCGATGTAAGCACCGCTGTTATAGGCCCCACCTGCCGATGATCGCATGGTAATTACGATTGAATTTGACATTGTTTCTGCTGTAGAAACCGCCCTTGACATTCCAGCTGAAACGCCATTATTAAAATTATTTCCAACCGCATTTCCAGAAGTCTTCGCTTTACTTTCACCTTGGGAAAACTGCTTAATCAATGCACTGATCGCAGATTTCGCCTTGTTTCCCAATGCATCCAGCCCAGAATTCACAACATTCACGCTGGAGCGCATACCTGTAAGCGATTTTTCAGCGCTTTTCGCATTTCCGGCGATTGACTTCATACTGGAATTTACTGATTTCAGAGCAACTACCATAAGACCGGTTCCTGCGGCTCCGGCCACCATTGCCGCTGCAAATACGCCAACTGTTACAGCTGCCGCGCCAGAAGATCCTGCCAAAATCACAAAAACTGCACTGGCCGCAGTACCAGATCCAAGTAATGCCGTCAATCCAGCCGCACTGGCCTTTGCGCCAGCCGCTACAAGTGGAAATGCTGCTCCCATAATCGTCAAACCTGCACCTGCCACCACAAGCGAAGCTCCAAGCACCGCTGCTCCGGCAGCCAATGCAATTACTCCTGCGGCTGCAGCCAGTGCAGTTACGCCGACCAACGCAAGACCAACTCCGAGCACGGTTGCGCCAACTCCTCCAACAGCAGCTCCGGTGCCAAAAACAATCATGCTTGTGCCAAGCTGAGCAATAGCTACCGCTCCCTGGCTTCCATATTGTACAATTGAAGGAAGAACAGCGGACACAACCGCCAATGCCGCGCTGGCAATCAACGCACCTGTTGCTACCAAAACAATAGCGGCTCCAAATGCAATAAAGCCAACTGCTCCCGCTGTTAGTGCTGGTCCAAGAGCAGCCGCTCCAACTGCCAACAAAGCGATTGCCGCAACCATGCCAACCATACATCCAATAGCCAGCGGACCGGCATTTGCAAGATTAATAGCCGCCAAGGATAACAAACTGATTCCGGCTGCTGCAATTAATACCGCAGCGCCAAACGCAACAAATCCAACCGCTCCGGCCGAAAGCGTTGGCGCTACACTCTTGGCCACCAGCATCAAGCCGCCAAGTGCAACCACCATTCCTACCATTACGCCGATAGCCAGCGGACCGGCACTCGCCAACTGAATCGAAGAATATGCCAAAAGTGCCAAACCTGCGCTAATCATTAGCACAGCCGCTCCCAACGCCAGAAGCGCCGGTGCCATCGCTGTTAATTTCTTTGAACCGCCGGACATAGATGAAAACATTTTCGTCATACCAACTGCGAGCCCTACTACCACGCCAATCAAACCGGCAAAAACAGCTATTGCCCCCGGACCAGCATTGGCTACTGCAATTGCCGACTGTGCAAGCAAGTAGAATCCTGCGCTGATCGCCAGCACTCCAACGCCCATCATCATAAAAGCCTTGGCAGACGCTACCATTTTCTTCGAACTACCGCCGCTGGATTTTCCAACCGCCTCCTGGCCTTTTGAAACACCAAATAGCCCAGGTGCGATTTTCCCGAGTCCAGCCTTTGCCAGCCCTCCAACAGCTCCTGTAAATGCGCCAACAAACGGTGCTACAGCCTTAACGATTTTAAAGCCTTTATATGCAATCAAGAGTTTCGGAAGTGCCACCGCTACTTTTGCAATCGCGTCCGAATGTTTTTCCAAAAATCCCGAAACTGCTACAATTCCATCTTTGACCTCTCCCAAAGTGGTAGAGAAATTTTCAATACTTTCTGTGCTACCAAAAGAACCTGAAAGCTTCTTGATATCTCCTATGATCGCCCCAGCCGCATCGCCCAGTGCCGTTCCCGCTTCCAATGCGTCCGTTTTGAAAATATCCCAATATGGTTTTGCTTTCTCAACCATTGATTCTATTTTATCGACAGCCTTTTCGATCCCTTTTCCGCTGGCAAGCTTTTCATCAATTTTTCCAACCGTCTCAGTTGCGATGCCAACCAAACCTCTCATTTTTCCGCCAACCTGGTTGAATGCAGTAATTCCAAGTCCTTCCATAGCAGACTGCAGTTTCACGACATCGTGCTGAAGATTATCCATTTTGATCTCTGCCATTTCTTTGGCTGCACCGTCACTGTTATAAATGGCATTGGTTAACTTGTCAAAATCCTCTGGTGCCGCACTCACGATTGAAAGCAGACCTGACATACCCTCTTTTCCAGCTAACGTAGCAGCGTATTTGGCCTTTAACGCTCCCTCTGCTCCATAAGCCTTTTCCGTTAAATCTGCTAATGCTTCATTATACTTCTTTTCTGTCAGCTCTCCATTGGCATACTTTTCGTCAAGTTTTGCAAGGTTCTCTTGGAACTGATCCATTGGCATTTTGCATTGTCCAAATGCACCGCGCAGATCGGTTACAATGTCCATCAGAGACTTCATCGAGCCATCACCATTCTGCAACGATATGCCCAAATAATCCATTGCGTCACTGATATCATCTGTTGGCTTTGCAAGATTCGTCAGAATAGTTCGAAGGCTACTTCCGGCCATGCTGCTTTTCAATCCTGATGAAGCCATGAGACCGAGAGCGATGGCTGTATCTTCTACACTATAGCCTAACGATCCAGCTACCGGAGCCGCATATTTAAATGATTCACCCAACATGGCAACATTTGTATTGGAATTGGCCGAAGCCGCTGCAAGAACGTCAGCAAAATGTGAAGCGTTAGAAACTTCTTTCGTAAAACCATCTTTAATAATTTTGGTTGTGCCATCTGCTGATAAGCCGAACGCTGTCATCGCATCTGTTACAATGTCAGAAACGCCTGCCAAATCTTCTCCCGACGCTGCGGCTAGATCCATTACACCTTCGATTCCATTTAACATATCCTCAGTTTTCCAGCCGGCCATTGCCATATACTCCATCGCAGAAGCTGTCTCGCTTGCGGTGTACTGCGTGGATTTTCCAAGCTGTTTTGCCTTTTCAGACAGTCTATCAAAGTCGGATCCTGTAGCTCCGGAAATAGCTGCTACAGACGACATAGCATTCTCAAAATTCGCGCCAGCGCTTATTGCACCAGCAGTCAAGCTTTTCAGTCCGCTTCCGATTGCCGAGACTGCCTTGGATCCAATCGCCGCCATAGCACCAAATCCAATTCCACTTGTAAGCGTATTTTTCAGATTATCAGCATAACTGCTACATGATTTCATCATTGACGAGAAGTTTTTATCTTCCGCGCACAAAACCGCTTTTACGCTATAAGATTCTGCCATCTGTTCGCCCTCCTTTCTTTAACAACTTGGATATTCCAACAAAACGCGGATCGCTCTTCTTATGTTTCTTTTCCTTCACATTTTTTAATTCTTTTTCATAGTCGAAGAAATTTCGGAATCTTTTGTATACTGGCACTGTTTTCTTCCCAGATTTTTTCTGCGCCTGGGCAGCAAAATTCAGAAAGGCTTGCCGATGTGCCCTGTATTCGTCGTCTACTATCCGATATCTCAGCGCTTCCATCATAATTTCGTACTGTGCTATCGTCAGACGATCAACCTGCTCAAACGATGTGAATCCCAAATACCGGAAGCAGCTGATTGCAACTTCCCGGTATTGTTCTTCGAAGCTCACCTCTTCATGAGTTATATCGCCTACTTCTTCGCTTTTTCTTCCTCGATCGTCTTCTCGAGATTCTGGACGCATTTCTTCGTAGCATTTGCACTCTTTAAGAAACCCATCGTATCTTCGAAGAGCTGATTGATATCGGTATCCGGATCATCAATATATTCATCCAGAATTTCTGTAGTTGCTCTCGGATTCTGCCCTTTATTCGCTACGAGTAACAGCTCCTCAAGAGACTCTACATCTCCGTCCATGATCCCTGCCACAGCGTATCTCAGGCCAATATTCTTCTTAGCATCTTTTACTCCGTCTACCGGCATAGTTACTTTTTTATTCATTTCTCTCATGAATCCCATGCCAAAATTAAACTGATACACCTGTCCATTGATTGTAAGTTCCATATCATTTTTCTCCTTTACTGTTCAAAAAAGAGGACGATTGCTCGCCCTCTGCATTTTTACGCTCCTGTTTTAGTTGTATCTGTAAATACGTATGCCGCTACTTCCTGCTGTGCGGCTGTCACTGTCACATCGCCTTTCTCGCCGGTTCCGTTTACGCCAAAGGTAAGGGATACTTCTACCATATCCTCGGCATTCGAAGTCTTTTCCAGCTCCGTTACGTACCCCTGGAAATATTTTCCCTTGAATTTATTGCTTCCGCTGGATGCTGGTTCATCCAGATTTGCTTCCCAGATCTCGACCAGTTCATCATTGATCATGGCATCTTCAAGAGAGTCGATCAGTGTGTCGCCCTTGGCAAGAATACTGGTTGCCGTAATCTCAACCTCGGCTGCTCCCGGGGTACGGATCGTGCCATCCTTTGTCTCTGTGGTATCGGCATCTTTGCTTGTCGTTCTGCCGTTCTCTGTCGTAAACGCTAATGCTGTAGCTGCATTTTTAGCCGCATCTTTTTTAAGGCGGTACAGATAAACGATCTTTTTACCACGTACCGCATCTGCGAATAACTGTAAATCAATTGTTTTTCTCATGCTGTTCTCCTAACTGAATAAAAAAGTTACTTCCACGATACCGTGAAGAAGTGGCTGATTGGTGGTTGTGTCCGGCAATATTCTCTGATTCAGGTCCTGCACGGACCACGAAAAGTTGCCGGTATGTTCCAGCTGTCTGCAAATCTGCTTAATCTGCAGAAGCATCTGTGATACTGTGCCGCGCTGCCGCGGATTGTCATGCCAGACGTGAATTGTCTGGCTTGCAGTGCCGAATACAGCCGTTTTATTGGCTCTGTCGGTTAAATCGCTGTCCGCCAGATAGATAAACGGGTATGGCGTACCTTCCGGCGGTAAAAACGTGTCATACACACTGTCTGGATACTGTTTTTTTAATTCCAGAAGCAACGCACTGAATAATTCCTGCTGTGGGTCCATGATGTCACCTCGTAAGCTTTTTCAAATCGGATTTGAACTGTTCTTTCTGAATCGCATAAGAAGGATATACAAACGGCTGCGCTTCCATATATCTCGTACCATGTTCGAGGTATGGGCTATATTCCGTTGTTGGTCCGGCTTCGGCAGTCATTCCTCCATCTTTGATGCTCATCCCGATACTTCTTTTTGTTGTTCCGGTCTGATAACCCTTCTTGAAATTTGCTTTTCTCTGCATTTTTTCTTGCATTTGAGCACCATTTTCCTTTACAACCCGCTTTACATCGCTCATCTGCACGTTTTTCTTCAATTTGACCTGCAGCTTCTCCATTCCTTCCAGCTTGATTTTCGGCATCAAACCACCTCCGATAAAATAAAAGTCTGTTTCACACGTAATTTCCGCGTATAGTCCACTTTGTAGGTCGTGTTTCCAATCCGGATCCTGTCAAACGGCTTCTGATAATGGTTCTGGAGCTGCACTGTCACGCTGCCCTGACGGATCCCACCGTATACGATCTGCATGATTTCCGCCCGCGTATCCATCACAGATGCCATTTTCCGCACCTCTGTTACCTGATCGTCGGCATAGTTTCCAGTCGTTGGATCATA
>ENA-OQKR01000027-OQKR01000027.1-human-gut-metagenome-genome-assembly--contig:-NODE-27-length-55940-cov-4.683550_pt1 | contig 55940 bp, 59 predicted proteins | sample MGYA00242803_ERZ504806 | MGnify/ENA primary metagenome ERZ504806 (study PRJEB26092, sample SAMD00036399) | human gut metagenome | host: Homo sapiens | study: EMG produced TPA metagenomics assembly of...
GAGCGATCCATTCAGCAAGCGTGTACTAATAGGTCGAGGGCTTGACCACAATTCGCTTGAGACTTTTAAGTCAACGAAAAAATGTTAGCAGTGATTATTCAGTTTTGAAGGCACGTCCTTCTAAAAATACTGGACAGATACACAGAAATGTGTTATACTGATTCAGTCAAATCGGTCGGTGTCGATGACGGTAAGGTTCCACCTGTTCCCATTCCGAACACAGAAGTTAAGCTTACTTGTGCCGAAGATAGTTAGCTGGAAACGGCTTGTGAAAATAGGTAGTCGCCGACTTGACTAAAAGCTCTGAGATGAAAGTCTCAGGGCTTTTTTGTTGCGCTATATATGCCAAGGGGTTGCAGAACAGGGAAAAAGTTGGTATCCTCAAAGCAGGAAGGGGTGAGAATATGCGTTCGGACAGAACCCGCAAGGATACAGCAAAGCGTTATATAGCGGTACTGGCGCTTTTACTGTTCTGCAGCATCGTATTTTATGTGCAGACACATTATCAGCGTACCACGGCAACCCGGCCGGAGGACGATTATCGGGGCAGGACATCGCAGTTTCATAGCAGCGTAGATCGGGATGATGACGGCGTAGATGATCAGTTGGATATTCTGAACGGCGCACTGGCCTATGTGAGCACACATCCAAAATACAAAAGCCGTTATTATGAGACCGGTTATCCTGACGATGGTTATGGCGTTTGCACCGATGTAGTTGCATATGCGTTGAAGAATGCGGGATATGATCTACAAGAGCTTGTGGACGCAGATATCCGGGAGCAGCCACAGGATTATATGGTGGAAGAACCGGATGCAAACATTGATTTCCGACGGGTACGAAACCTGAAGGTGTTTTTTGCACACACAGCAGCTGCCCTGACCACAGATGTCTCAGAAATAGAGGAATGGCAGGGCGGCGATATTGTGATCTTTGAAAGACATATCGGCATCGTGTCCGACCGGCGAAATAAAAACGGAGTGCCTTATATCATTCACCACAATGACCCATGGCAGACAGCTTACGAACAGGACATTCTGGAAAAACGAACCGACATCGTGGGTCATTACCGGATTTCAAAATAAAAAGCGTCCCCGCTGCACTGTGCATAACAGTGCGGCGGGGACGCATATTTTATTGGGTGGTGTACCGGTTACGATACAAGCCTCAGCTTAGCCCTTGCCTGCGCAGCCGAACAGCTCGATCTTCTCCTTGCACTTGGCCTCGATGGCCTTTGCGCCGGGAGCCAGCAGCTTGCGGGGGTCGAAGCCCTTGCCCTGCTGATCCTTGCCCTCTTCGATGTACTTACGGGTGGCCTCAGCAAACACCAGCTGGCACTCGGTGTTGATGTTGATCTTGGAAACGCCCAGGCTGATGGCCTTTGCGATCATCTCATCGGGGATGCCGGTGCCGCCGTGCAGAACCAGAGGAATGTTGTTGGTGGCCTTGTGGATGCGGTCCAGAGCCTCGAAGTCCAGACCCTTCCAGTTTGCGGGGTAGACGCCGTGGATGTTGCCGATGCCGGCAGCCAGGAAGTCGATGCCCAGAGCGGTGATCTTTGCGCACTCCTCGGGATCAGCAATCTCGCCAGCGCCTACAACGCCGTCCTCAACGCCGCCGATGGAGCCGACCTCAGCCTCAATGCTCATGCCGTGAGCGTGTGCCAAAGCAACCAGCTCCTTGGTCTTTTCCACGTTCTCCTCGATGGAGTAGTGGCTGCCATCGAACATGATGGAGGAGAAGCCGGCCTCAACGCAGGCCTTGCAGCCCTCGTAGGTGCCGTGATCCAGATGCAGAGCAACGGGAACAGTGATGCCCATGGAATCGACCATGGCGCTGACCATAGCGGCAACGGTCTTGAAACCGGTCATGTACTTACCAGCACCCTCGGAAACGCCCAGAATGACGGGGCTCTTCATTTCCTCGCAGGCGGTCAGGACTGCCTTGGTCCACTCCAGATTATTGATGTTGAACTGCGGCACACCGTAGTGGCCATCGCGTGCCTTGAGCAGCATTTCGGTTGCATTTACCAACATTATTCATTACCTCCAAAAATTATCGGGGTTCCGGCTCTGCCACACACCGCATTGTGTATGGTTTAACGAGCCCACATGGTTAGTATACCCCAAACTGCGCCTAAAATCAATCCGAACAGGCGCTTTTTCTTGCGCAGAGCTGCTGCGGAACGGGCACGGCACAAAGCGGCTGATGCGGCTGCGGCAGAAATACTCTGCGCTTGGCGACAAAAATCCATATACAATGCAACATCTGCCTTGCGCGGAAGCGGCGCGGGTTTTCAACAGATTTTAACATTCGTCAAAATGATGTTGGAGGAAATTGCAAAAGCGGACAATTTCCGGTTCAAAAAATTGTCATAATTCCAACTTGAATTTTACAAATTGTAAGGCTTTTGCCAGGATATGGGGGAACCTGCTGTTGAAAACCCGGTGGAAACTGTTTAATTCCACCCGAAAAACAGGCGCTGCGGCTGAACTTTTACACACTTTCCACTGAGTTTTCAACTTGTGGAAAAATCACAGGCTGTTTACGGAATGTATAGACACATTTTGTGGAAAACTTTTTGCTTTGGCAAAACAGCGGAAATGCGCCGTGCTGCCCGGGCAGCGGGCAAAACATTTTTACAGCTGCCCTGTCCGGCGGGGAAGTTGCGTTTTACTGAAAAAATTTCAGGCGTCAGAAAATAAAATCCCAGCAATTTGTGGCGAAGCCGGGCGAGATATGGTATACTTTATCTTGGATTATCATAAACAAAATAAAACGTTCCGGTGCGGCGCAGCCCGCCCGGAACGGAAGGAGCATAAAAAGATGGAAGAACATAACCAGCCGCGCCGTCCGCGCCGCGATGCAGAGCAGCCGCAGCAGAAAAGTGAGAGCCTGATCTACGGCAAAAACCCGGTGACCGAGCTGCTCAAGAGCGGCTCCGGTGTGGACACCGTGCTCATTGCCGAGGGGATGGCCCCGGCAGTGGCGGCATACTATACGGCACTGGCCAAGGAGGCCGGAGCAACGGTCAAGCGGGTGCACCCTAACAAGCTGCGCCTGATGACCGGCACCGAGAGCCATCAGGGCGTGGCGGCCTTTGCCAGCGAGATCGAGTACGCGACCGTGGAGGATCTGTTGGCCGCAGCCAAGGCCAAGGGCGAGCCGCCCTTTCTGGTGCTGAGCGATGGCATTGAGGACCCCCACAATCTGGGCGCAGTCATGCGCAGCGCACTGCTGTGCGGTGCCCACGGCATCGTCATCCCCAAGCGGGGTGGTGCATCCGTTACCCCCACCGTCATCAAGTCCAGCGCAGGCGCTGCCGAGCGTCTGCCGGTGGCGCGCGTGGCCAACATCGGCGAGACCATCCGCCGCCTGAAGGAGCAGGGCGTGTTTGTCTACTGCGCCGACATGGACGGCGTGTCTCTGCGCAAGAATAACCTGACAGGCCCAATCGCGCTGGTACTGGGCAGCGAGGGCAGCGGGGTATCCCAGCTGGTCAAGAAGCTGTGTGACGGCGTGGTGCGGCTGGATATGGCTGCACCCGGCACCGGCGTGGACAGCTATAACGTTTCGGTGGCGGCAGGCATTATCCTGTACGAGATCCAGTCGCAGCGCGCCGTAGAAGAATAAAACAAGCGGTAAACTCCATCCAGAACAGTGGGAGGGACAAGGATGCCGAACAATACAAATGAACGCAAGGGCAAGCAGGCGGGGGAGCTCTCGGCAGAGGAGCGTTTCCGCAACTTTTTCAGCACCAGTGTGATCGATCTGCCCGAGGAGATGACCCGCCGGGACGAGCCTGCCCCGGTGGAGGAAAAGCCCAAGGCCGGGTTGCTGGGCAAGCTGTTCAGCCACGACAAGGAAGAGACGCCCGCCCCGGCACAGCCTGTGCTGGAGATCCCCACCGGCGAGATCCTGCTGGGGGCAGATGCAAAGCCGGTACAGCCGGAGCAGGAGGACATGGCGCTGGAACTGCGTACCGCAGACCCTGTTCCGGCAATGCCGATGCAGCCCGCCAGCCCAGAGCCTGCCAAGGCAGTTCCGGCAGAGCCGGTGCCTGCACCCAAGGCGGCTGCTGCCGTGCAGCCGGAGCCGGAAAAGCCCGCGCCCCAGCCGGTGCCGCAGCCTGTTGCAGCCCCCAAAAAGCAGCCTAAGGCGAAGAACGCCCCGGAGACGCTGCTGCCGCAGGAGGAACTGGAGCAGCGGGAGATGCAGCAGCTGAAGGATATGCTCAACGGCATGAGCGGCAAGGCAAAGCCTGCCCCGCAGCCCGCAAAGCCCGTACAGGTAGCGCCGCAGCCCAAGGTGCAGCCCGCGCCTGCACAGCCTGCGGCAGAGCCGGAGAAAGCCCCGGCAAAGGCTGCACAGAACGCCGCCGAGGAGTTGCCGCCGGTGGTGTTTGCCAGCGCGCCGGCAGACCCGGAAACGCTGCCAAAAAAGCCGGAGAAAAAGTCTATTTTCCAGATGTTCGGCACGGCAGAGGACGAAAAGCCCGCTGCCCGCAAGCCGGAAAAAGAGGATACTATGAGCCTGCCCCTGCTCCCGCTGGAGCAGGACGGCACCCCCGCAGCGGAGACTGCCGCCTCTGTATCCGCACCGGCAGCTGCCGCGACCCCGGCACAGCCGGAGACCGCACCGGAAGCGCAAGCGGCTGCCCCTGCCGAGGATACTGTGCCGGAATCCACCGCCGACAAGCTGCACCACATGGCTGCAGAGCTGACTTTGCGGTGTGTGCTGGCGGGCATTCTGGCCGTAGTGCTGCTGCACTTTGGGCTGACAGCAGAGCGTCTGCTGCCGCCGCTTTCGGTGCTGGACCCGGACGCTGCCCCGGCGGCGTTCTATGCCGCCAATCTGCTGCTGTTTGCCGCCAGCCTGTTTGTGGGCTACCCGGTGCTGCGGGACGGTCTGACCGGTTTGCGCGGCCGTCCCAGTGCGGACACCATGCCCGCGCTGGCTGCTGTGGCAGCGCTGCTGCAGGCGGTGGTGGCCATGCTGAATGCCAACGCCTACCGTAGCACCGAGGGCATCGGTCTGCTGACCGGTATGGCGGCGCTGGGGTTGTTTCTGGCGCTGGTGGGCAGCCGGGTGATGCTGGCTGCCGTGCAGGGCGGCTACGCGCTGGCAGCAGAGGGCGGCGAACTGCGGGGCGCTTACCGCACCCGCGATAAGGACCTCATCCGCGCCCTTGCCCGGGATCTGGAGCAGAAGGACCCGTGGGTGCTGCTGAGCCGCCCGGTACAGACCGCCAGCAATGACTTTGTGGAGCAGAGCCTCAGCGAGCGCGCCAGCGAGCGCCGCGCCCGGAAGGTGGCCTGTATCCTGCTGGCGGCGGCAGTGCTCAGCTGCGTAGCCTTCCTGCTGTTTGGCGGCGGGATCAACTGCGCCGTGGCTGCGGCGGCTGCCGTGCTGTGCATGGGCGCACCCCTTTCCTCGGTGCTGGTGCCCGGTCTGGCGGCGCTGCGTCTGCAAAGAGCTGCTGCCGCTGTGGGCGCTGTGGTGCCCGGCTGGGCGGCAATTGAGGAGCTGGGCGGCATCGACACCATTGAGCTGGACGCCGACGACCTGTTTACCGCCGACAGCGTAACGCTGGAGGATATCCGCATCTTCAAGGGCGGCCGCATCGACCGCGCTATCCTGTATGCAGCCAGTGTGCTGAACGAGAGCTGCGACACCCTGCGCGGGCTGTTCAGCCAGATCATCGAGGACCGCATCGATATCCTGTTCCCGGTCAAGGATCTGGAGCAGCACACCGGGCTGGGCTTCTCGGCATGGTGCGACAATAACCGCATCCTCATCGGCACCCGCCGCTACATGGAGCAGGAGGGCGTGACCCTGCCGGAGCAGGATTACGAGGACGGCCACTCCAAAAACGGTGAGCTGCAAATTTTGTATCTGGCAGTGTCCGGCAACCTGCACGCCATGTTCGTGCTGCGCTATGTGGGCGGCCGCAATGTGGCACGCAGCCTTGCCTCCCTGCAAAGGGAAAACATCCGTCTGCTGGTCACCAGCAAGGATCCCAGCCTGACGGCACGGCACATCACCGAGGCTTATCATCTGCCGGAGGGCATGGTCACCGTGCTGGACGGCGACCAGTGTCAGGCCATTGAAGCCGCCGATGCTGCCCCGGAAAAGCCCGACTGCTGCCTGTACCACCACCGGGGCTTTGCCAGCTTGACCGGCGGCTTACAGGCTGCCGATCAGGCACAGAATGCCGAGACCAGCGCTACTACGGTGCAGCTGGTGTCGGTGTGCTTCTCGGTGTTCATTGCGGTGCTGCTGACCTATGCGGGCAGCATCTGGCAGCTTTCCATCGCCACGGTGCTGATGTATCAGGCCGCATGGAGCGCCCTGAGCATCGCCGTCTGCGCCCTGAAGCAGCATAGCTGAAAGCTTTCGCATAGTACAAAACGGGCTGTTGCACAGAACCTTGTGCAGCAGCCCGTTTTTGTGATCTTATTTTATTTTCTTGCGCTTTTCGTAGTCGTTCAGGGCGGTCAGCGCCTCGCCGGAAAGGGGAATGAGCGCCAGCATATTGAAGATGGTCATCAGCCCGATGCCAACGTCGCCCAGATCCCACACCACGGTGTAGGCCTGTGTGCCGCCCACCAGCAGCATGGCCAGCGCCAGCAGCTTGTAGGCGGTCTGGCTCCACCAGTTGTCACCGCACAGGTAGGCCACATTGCCCCGGGCGTAGTACAGCACCCCCAGAAAGGTGGAAAAGCTGAACAGTGCTAAGATCACCGCAATGAACGCGATGCCAAAGCTGCCCAGATGGTACTGCATGGCGGTCTGCAAAAGATCCATACCGTTCAGCCCGGCGGTGATCTCCTGCGGCACCAGCAGCATCAGAAAAGCAGTGCAGCTGCAGATGACCACCGTATCGATCAATACGCCCAGCGCTTGCACAAGACCCATCTTTACCGGGTCGTCGCACTCCGCAGCGGCAGCGGCGCAGGGGGCAGAGCCGCTGCCCGCCTCGTTGGAGAACAGCCCGCGCTTGACACCGTTCATCAGCACCGCGCCAAAGCCGCCTGCGGCCACCTGACGCAGGCCGAAGGCCTCGGCAAAGATGCGTGCCAGCACGGCGGGCAGCTGCCGGAGATTCAGCACCACGATGCCCACCGTGATGACAAAGTAGCACACCGCCATGACCGGCACGATGAAGTCAAGGCTTTTCACGGTGGCATTCTTGCGCAGCACGATCAACGCTGCCAGCAGGGTAAGCACCACGGTGGTGGCCAGCGGCGGGACGTGAAAGGCGTTTTCAAAGGCAGAGCTGACCGAGTTGGAGATGACTTGGCTGATACCGCACCAGCAGATCAGGCCGGACACCGCAAACAGTGCTGCGCACACCGAGCGGCGAAGCTTTTTGCCCCGCTTGCGCTCGGCCAGCACATGCAGGTAGTAGGCCGGGCCGCCCCGCCAGCCGCCGTACAGCGGGTCCGGCACGCGGTATTTCTGCGCCAGAGTAGACTCCACAAAGGAGGTGGAAGCACCCAGCAGCGCAGTGACCCACATCCAGAACACCGCGCCCGCACCGCCCGCCGAAACAGCGGCCACCACGCCCACAAGGTTGCCCATGCCCACCCGGGTAGCGGTGGAGATGACCAGCGTCTGGAAGGAGGAAAGCCCGCCCGCAGCCTGCTTTTTTTCACACACTGCGCCGATCATATCCCGGAACAGCCGCACCGGCAGCAGCCGGGTGCGCAGGGTAAAGCCGATACCGGCTGCAAACAGCAGCACCACCATAAAGGAGATGCCAATGCCGCCCGCCACCGGCAGGGTGAACAAATCGCCCCACAGCAGGCGGTAAAACGCTTCGATCAGATCAACTATCAAGAAAACAGCCTCCTGTACTTTTGAGAAATAAAGTTACTACTTCATTATAGTACAGCACAGAAGAATTGTAAAATCTAAAAAATTGATAGAATAGATTGACCAAACTGAACGCAGTGCAGCAAATGCAAAATAATAATTCCGCTGAATGTGCCCAGAGCTTAAGCGGAGGGTATTTTAAATCGTCCTACAAAAAAGGGACTGCCGCACGGTTTGTGCAGCAGTCCCGGAGGAAGAAGCGCCTTTCAGCGCGGGGAAAGCTTACAGGATGTCGATGTATTCACCGGCCAGCGCCTTGTTCATGCTGCGCACAGCGCAGAACTTGCCGCACATGCTGCAGGTGTCGCTGTGGTCGTCCTCGGGCAGGCGGGCGTCGCGGATGGCCTTGGCGGTCTCGGGGTCCAGCGCACAGGCGAACTGTGCATCCCAGTCCAGTACGCGGCGGGCATCGCCCATCTTGTCGTCAATGTCCCGGGCGTGGGGGATGCCCTTGGCAATGTCGGCGGCGTGAGCGGCGATCTTGGAGGCCACGATGCCCTGCTTTACGTCATCTACGTTGGGCAGAGCCAGATGCTCGGCGGGGGTCACATAGCACAGGAAGGCCGCGCCGCTGGCGGCTGCCACTGCGCCGCCGATGGCAGCGGTGATGTGGTCGTAGCCGGGGGCGATATCGGTGACCAGAGGTCCCAGCACATAGAAGGGGGCGCCCATGCAGATGCTCTTCTGCACCTCCATGTTGGCAGCGACCTGATTCAGAGGCACATGGCCGGGGCCTTCCACCATCACCTGCACGTTGTGCGCCCATGCGCGCTTGGTCAGCTCGCCCAGACGCACCAGTTCTTCGATCTGGCACACGTCGGTGGCGTCAGCCAGACAGCCGGGACGGCAGGCATCGCCCAGAGAGATGGTCACATCGTGCTCGGCGCAGATCTCGCAGATCTCGTCAAAGTGCTCGTAGAAGGGGTTCTCGTTGCCGGTCATGCTCATCCACGCAAACACCAGAGAACCGCCGCGGCTTACGATGTTCATCTTGCGCTTGTGCTTGCGGATCTGCTCGATGGTCTTGCGGGTGATACCGCAGTGCAGGGTAACAAAGTCCACACCGTCCTCTGCGTGCAGGCGTACCACATCGATGAAGTCCTGTGCAGTCAGTTCTGCCAGATCCCGCTGGTAGTGGATGACCGAATCGTACACCGGCACAGTGCCGATCATCACCGGGCACTCGTGGGTCAGCTTCTGACGGAAGGGCTGAGTGTTGCCGTGGCTGGACAGATCCATAATGGCTTCTGCGCCCATGTTCACGGCGCTCATCACCTTCTGCATCTCAATGTTGTAGTCCTTGCAGTCGCGGGAGACGCCAAGGTTCACATTGATCTTGGTGCGCAGCATGGAGCCCACGCCCTCGGGGTTCAGGCACTTGTGGTGCTTGTTGGCGGGGATGGCTACCTTGCCCTCGGCGACCCACTGGCGGATCTCCTCGGTGGTGCGGTATTCCTTTTTGGCTACGATCTCCATCTCCGGGGTGATGATGCCCTTGCGGGCGGCATCCATCTGGGTGGTATAAGTCTGCATACGCTGTGTTCCTCCAAATGACAGTTTATCTCTGAACAGCAGGGTGCTGGTCATGCATTGATGCGGGGGAGCCTGTGTGCCGGGAGCTTTCTCCTCGGACACGAGTTCGGGTTGCGGCACCCAGCGGATGCTTCGTGCATTGAGCAACACTCGCATCCTGCTGGCCGCTGCCCCAACAGCAACTTCCTGTTTCCGCCACTGGCGGCGGTCGTTGCTGTTGCAGGCCATTCCATCGCCCGCCCTACTGCCTGCGGCAGCAGGGTCCCACCCCAGCGGACGGTCCTCGGAGAAACTCCCGACCCGCAGGCAAGGGTGGCAGACAGGTAACCGTCATTCAGAAAAAACAGTATGCTCTGGATGCCGGCACCTGCGCAAAATACGCTTTTCATGTTGGTTTTCTCCATGAATTTTGTAACGCGGCCCAAGGTGGTGCCCCCGGTTTGCCGCGGGATGATAGCTTACTTTATGATCTGCTCCGAAAGGGCACGCAGCTCACGGCACTCGGCCTCGATGTCCTTTGCGGCAAAGATGGCACTTACCAGCGCCACACCGTCCACGCCGGTGCCCTTGAGCTGCAGAATGTTCTCCTTGTGGATGCCGCCAATGGCCACCACCGGTACATCCACGGCGTTGCAGATGTCCAGCAGGGTCTGCCGGGGCATCTCGCTCACGTCCGTCTTGGTGTGGGTGGCAAATACCGCGCCTACGCCCAGATAATCCGCGCCGTGCGCCACAGCGTCCAGCGCTTCCTGCACTGTGTGAGCGGAAACGCCGATCATCACGCCGTCACCCACGCGCTGACGCACCTGTGCGGCAGCCATATCGTCCTGCCCCACATGGATGCCCTCGGCGTGGCACTGCAGTGCCACTTCCACGTTATCGTTGATGAACAGCGGCACACCGTACTGCTGGCACAGGGCGTGGATCTGAATGGCCTCCTGCAAAAAATCGGCGTCGCCCAGCTGCTTTTCCCGCAGCTGCACGCAGGTGGCACCGCCCTTCAGGGCACATTCCACCTGCTGATACAGAGTCTGCTCGCCCACCCATGCGCGGTCGGTTACCGCATACAGGAGCATGGTGTGTTTATCGCACTTCATAGTTTGCGCCTTTCTCCAGCTGTTCGGGGGTCATGTTGTAAATGGCATCAATGATGTAATTGCGGTAGGTGGCGTTGCCATCCTGCGGGGTGAGCCGCTGGTGGGCAACTTCACCCGCCAGACCCATGGCGCACACCGCCGCAGCGGCGGCTTCCAGCGGCTGGCCGGGGTTGGCGGTGACAAAAGCCGCCGTCAGGGCAGAAAGCTGACAGCCCGTGCCGGTGATGTTGCTCATCATGGCGTTGCCGTTGCGGATGCAGTAGGCTTTTTGTGCATCGGCCACGATGTCAATGGCACCGGTAATGGCGATTACCGCGCCGGTGCGGGCGGCAAAAGCCTTGGCAAAGGCCACGGCGCTGTCCAGATTTTCCTCAGTCACCTTGTCGGCTACGTCCGCATCCACGCCCTTGGTGGTAGCCTGCGCCGGAGGCAAGGGTCTTGATCTCCGAGATGTTGCCCCGGATCACTGTGAACTGCACCTCCCGCAGCAGGCGGAAGGCGGTGTCGGTGCGCAGACGGGAAGCGCCGGCACCCACCGGGTCCAGCACCACCGGATGCCCCAGCTGATTGGCCTTTTTGCCCGCCAGCAACATACTGGTGACGGTGCGGCTGTTCAGTGTACCGATGTTGATGTTCAGCCCGCCGCAGATGGCGGTGATCTCCTCAACCTCGGCGGCATCGTCGGCCATGATGGGGGAAGCACCGCAGGCCAGCACCATGTTGGCGCAGTCGTTCACGGTGACATAGTTGGTGATGTTGTGGATCAGCGGACAGCGGCTGCGCAGGTTCTCAAAGGCGGTTTTGAGCATTTCCGGCACCTCCGCTCAGGAAAGGCTGTTCTGCATGGAGCGCAGAGCGCCGGAGCGCTGCAGGCTGAACACCACAGCACCGGCGATCACCGCACCCACGGCGGTGGAGATGAGGAAGGGCACGATATAGGCGTAGAAAGCGATGTCCGCAGCGCTCTTGCCCATCAGGAAGATGGCCACGGGCCATGCGCACAGGCCGCCCAGAATGCTGGTGCCGAACACCTCACCCACCACGGTGGCGATCAGGTTTTTGGTCTTGTGGTATGCAAGGCCGCACAGCAGTGCGCCGAACATACTGCCCGGGAAAGCCATCAGGCTGCCAAGACCCAGCAGATTGCGCAGCAGGGAAGCCACAAAGGCTACGCCCACGCCCCACCAGGGCCCCAGCAGAACGGCGCACAGCACGTTGACCATGTGCTGCACCGGGGCGCACTTGCTGCCGAACATGGGAAAGCTGAACACGCTGCCCACCACGCACAGGGCACAGAACATACCGGCAAGGGCAAGCTTTTTGATAGAGAGATTCTTCATGATAAATTAGCTCCTTTTCAACCATCTGCGGCAGCGCAGGATGAATACCGGCGCTCCCGCAACAAAACAGCCCGTGCCCGCCACAAGGCGGGAACAGGTACGGAAGGTGCGGTCGAAGCTTACTGGCTTCCTCTCACGCCGGAACACGGCTTCCCATCGCTGCATTCATCCAAGGCTCAGGGCGCTCCCCCTCAGCTGGCTGCGGAACCTCCGCAGAGGCACAAAAAAACAGGAGGGGCCCGGCACGGCTCCTCCTGCAAAAAATCATAAAGGGTATGACTTCCTACGGCGGCATTATCCGCATCAGGTAAAAGGGTCGAAGCTTGCTATACTTCCTCTCAGCCCGCTGCACGAGCTCCCCTGTGTTTGATTGTGACTGTATTCTACACCTCTTTCCCAAAAAATGCAAGAGGGAAGGGGACGATTTGGAATGCGCAGAGCGAATGCGGAGCGCATTTTCAATCATTAAACTGTTTCATTATAAACCAAAGCCGCCGTGCAGGGGTCTGCGCGGCGGCTTTGGTCACAGAAAGGAGAATAATATGAAAAAAGCAGAAAAAGTCGGGTTAACCCATGGTCACCTGCACCGTTACCTCAGTCCCGGCGGCAGCCAGCGGCAGAACGTTGCCGGATATGGCCTTGCCGTCCACGGTAACGGCCTTGATGCCGTGCTGCACCCCGGCGGCGTTATCCACCGTGATGTGGTACACAGCACCGCGGAAGCGGCGGGTCACGGTGAAGCCGGACAGGGTGTGAGGGATGCAGGGGTCTACCTTCAGGCCATCCAAGGTGGGCTGGATGCCCAGAATGTACTGGCTGATGTTGAAGAAGGTCCATGCCGCTGTGCCGGTCAGCCAGCTGTTTTTGGCTTCACCAAAGGTGGGGGCGTCCTTACCGGCTACCATCTGGCTGTAAACGTAGGGCTCGGTGCGGTGGATCTCGGAAATGTCCTCGATGTAGGCGGGGCAGGTCTTGCGGTACACCGCAAAGGCGCGGTCACCGTGGCCGAGCGTTGCCTCGGCGCAGCTGATCCACGGGTTGTTGTGGCAGAAGATACCGGCGTTCTCCTTGTATCCCGGAGGATAGCTGGAGATCTCGCCCAGATTCAGCTGATAGCTGGTGTAGGCGGGCTGCAGCAGTACCACACCGTATTTGGTGTCCAGCCGCTCCTCCACGCTGGCAAGCGCCTGCGCGGCCTGTCCGCTCTCCTTGCCGATGCCCGCCATGACGCACATGCCCTGCGGCTCGATAAAGATCTGACCCTCGGCGCACTCCTTGCTGCCGATGGGGTTGCCGAAAGCATCGTAGGCACGGCGGAACCACGCGCCATCCCAGCCTGCAGTCAGGACGGCCTGCTCCACCGCGTCAATGCTCTGGCGGGCGGCGGAAGCCTCGGTGTCAAGGCCCAGATGGTCGCACAGCTCGGCGTATTCGTGGCCGTACTTGACGAACATGCCCGCAATGAACACGCTCTCCGCCACAGGACCCTCGCTGGGCCCGGTGATCTGGAAACTCTCGCCCGGGTGCTCGGAGAAGCAGTTCAGGTTCAGGCAGTCGTTCCAGTCCGCACGCCCGATGAGCGGCAGACCGTGGGGACCCAGATGGGTGCAGGTAAAGTTGAAGCTGCGGCGCAGGTGCTCCATCAGGGGCTGCGCCTTGGCGGCATCGTTGTCAAGGGACCTGCTCCTCCAGAATGGACCAGTCGCCGGTCTCCCGCAGGTAGGCGGCGGTACCGGCAATGAGCCACAGCGGGTCATCGTTGAAGCCGGTGCCGATATCCCGGTTGCCCTTTTTGGTCAGGGGCTGGTACTGGTGGTAGGCGCTGCCATCCTCAAACTGGGTGGCGGCAATATCCAGAATGCGCTCCCGGGCGCGGGAGGGGATGATGTGCACAAAGCCCAGCAGATCCTGACAGCTGTCCCGGAAGCCCATGCCGCGTCCGGTGCCGCTTTCGTAGTAGCTGGCAGAGCGGCTCATGTTAAAGGTGACCATGCACTGGTACTGGTGCCAGATATTGACCATGCGGTTCAGCTTTTCCTCGCCGGATTCCAGATGGTAGGTGGACAGCAGCTGCTCCCAGTGGGTGCGCAGGGCGGCGCGGGCGGCATCGACCTGTGCATCGGTGGCGTAGCGCTCCATCATGGCGTGGGCGCGGGTCTTGTTGATGACGCCCGGGGCAATGAACTTCTCCTGCTGCGGGTTCTCGATGTAGCCCAGACCGAACAGGATGCTGTGGCTCTCGCCGGGGGCGAGGGTCAGGTGAATGTGCAACGCACCCACCGGTGCCCAGCCGTGGGCAATGCTGCCGGAGCAGTGCCCAGCGTGGACGGCCTGCGGGTCTGCCGGGCCGCCGTACACGCCGCAGAAGGCATCCCGGGTGGTGTCAAAGCTGTCCACCGGGCAGTTTGCCCAGAACACGGCGTAGTGGTTGCGGCGCTCGCGGTACTCGGTCTTGTGGTAGATGACGCTGCCCTCTACCTCTACCTCACCGGTGGAGTAGTTGCGCTGGAAGTTGGAGCTGTCGTCCACGGCATCCCACAGGCAGAACTCCACATAGCTGAACAGATCCAGCTCCTTGACAACAGTGCTGCCGTTGCACACTGTCACCCGGTCCAGCTCACAGGCATCCCCCTTGGGGACGAACAGCTCCTGCCGGGCGGTCACGCCGTCCTTTTTGCCCTCCAGAATGGTGTAGCCCAGACCGTGGCGGCAGCTGTAACTGTCCAGCGGGGTCTTGGTGGGCTGCCAGCCCGGGTTCCATACGGTTTCGCCGTCCTTGATGTAGATCCGGTGGCCGTCCATGTCCAGCGGGGAGTTGTTGTAGCGGTAGCGGGTCAGGCGGCGCATCCGGGCGTCCCGGTAAAAGCTGTAACCGCCCGCCGTGTTGGAAACCAGACTGAAGAAGTCCTCGCTGCCAAGGTAGTTGATCCACGGCAGGGGCGTCTGCGGGGTGGTGATGACGTACTCTTTATTCTGGTCATCAAAATATCCGAACTTCATAATGCTTCCTCCTTAAAACTGCGCCTTGTCGGGCGGGCAGTGCGTCGATGGGCGAAAACGATTAAGGCGTTGCGAAAGAAGCAATCTCATCACGCTAAGCATACCGTATCCCACCAAAAAATGCAAGAGCTTTTTGCAAAAATCTCGGCGGAAATTTTAAAATAATCTGCGCAGCCCCGGCGGATTTCGACGGCTTTCGGTGCTGCGCATACCGGTGAAAGACAGAACGAAGGACCCGAAACCCCATTTTAAAAGTAATATATACATACGGCCTTTGACACCGAAAACCATAACGAAACTGCAACGAAAATTTTTCTATTTTAATCGAAATGTAACGAAAGTGAATCGAGGTGCACAATTCTTACAGGTCATATTGGAACAAAATGCCAAAAGTGATGCAGTTGAGCTAAAACTTTTACATTTTCACTTGATTTTTGGTGCAGAATGCGATATATTGAGGCTGCGAAAACGATTAAGGAACTTGCGAGAAACATCCCGCTGCTCCTATCCTCGGAAGGAGGCTAAAAGATGCCGTCCCTGAAGGATCTGGCGAAAGAATGCGGCGTATCCGTTGCAACCGTCAGTAAGGCGCTGAACGACCAGCCGGACATCGCACCGGCCACGCGGGAGCGCATCCGTGCAGCGGCCCGTCGTATGGGGTACCTGCCCAACGCAGCGGCCCGGGCGCTGAAAACCAACCGCACTTACAATCTTGGCGTTCTGTTCGTAGATGAAAAACAGAGCGGCCTGACCCACGAGTACTTCTCCGCAGTGCTGGACAGCTTCAAGGTAGAAGCGGAAAAGCGCGGCTACGATATCACCTTCATCAACCACAACATCAGCGGCAAGTCCATGAGCTATCTGGAACATTGCCACTACCGGGGTGTGGACGGCGTGGTGATCGCCTGTGTGAACTTTTACGATCCGCAGGTGGTGGAACTGGTCAACGGCGATGTGCCGGTGGTGACCATCGACCATGTGTTCAACAACCGGATGGCGATCCTTTCAGACAACGTGGTGGGCACAAAGGCTCTGGTACAGCAGGCATGGGCCTGCGGACACCGGCGCATCGCCTTCATCCACGGCGAAAAGACCGCCGTTACCGAGAACCGCTTGGCAGGCTTCTATCAAGCCTGCGAGGAGCTGGGGCTGAAGGTGCCGGAGGAGTACGTCCGCTGCGGTGTGTACCACGATGTGGATCGCTGCGCAGAGGAGACCCGGGCGCTGCTGGCACTGCCGCAGCGGCCCACCTGCATCATCTTCCCGGATGACTTTTCCGCACTGGGCGGCTACAACGCCCTGACCGAAGCGGGGTTGAGCATCCCGGAGGACATCTCGGTGATGGGATACGATGGCATCTATCTCTCCCGGGTAGTCAAACCCTCGCTGGTGACCTACCAGCAGAACACAAAATCCCTTGGCAGGCTGGCAGCGGATAAGCTGATCGAGCTGATCGAGCATCCGCGTGTGACTCTGCCGGAGCAGATCCGGGTGTCCGGCAAACTGCTGGACGGCGGCTCCGTCCGCATCCTTTAACAAAGACCCATGACTCCCAGCGCGGAGTTTTTGAGAATGAATTTTTTAATTGGAAAACCATGAAGGAGGTTTACCCTTATGAAAAAGATCTCTCGTCGTAATTTCCTGCTCGCTTCCGGTGTCGTGACTGTTGGTGCTGCTCTGGCAGCCTGCGGCGGCGGTTCTTCCAGCAGCACTGCTGCTTCCTCTGCCGCTCCTGCATCCTCTGCAGCTGCTTCTGCTCCGGCTGCTGCCGAGGGCAAGGTGCTGAACATCTGGTGCTGGAATGATGAGTTCCAGAGCCGCTTCAACGACTACTATCCCGAGGTCAAGGAGATCGCAGCCGACAAGTCCACCACCACCCTGAAGGACGGCACCACCGTGAAGTGGACCATCAACGCCAACGAAAACAACAACTACCAGAACAAGCTGGACGAGGCTCTGCTGAATCAGGACTCCGCTGCCGATGACGACAAGATCGACATTTTCCTGATCGAGGCTGACTACGCTCTGAAGTATGTGGATTCCGACTACGTTCTGGATGTCAAGAAGGATATCGGCCTGACCGATTCCGATCTGGCCGGCCAGTACCAGTACACCAAGGACATCGTTTCTGTGGACGGCAGCCAGCGCGGCACCACTTGGCAGGCTACCCCGGGTCTGTTCGCATACCGCCGCAGCATTGCCAAGGATGTGCTGGGCACCGATGACCCCGCCGAAGTGCAGACCTACCTGTCCGACTGGGATAAGTTCAACGATGTAGCTGCCAAGGCTGCTGCCAAGGGCTACAAGATGCTGTCCGGCTTTGACGATGCATACCGCACCTTCTCCAACAACGTCTCCGCACCCTGGGTCACCGGCACCACCGTTACCGTGGACGAGAACCTGATGAAGTGGGTGGACCAGACCAAGGAGTACACCGACAAGGGCTACAACAACAAGTCCAGCCTGTGGGACAGCCAGTGGGCTTCCGATCAGGGCCCCACCGGTAAGGTGTTCGGCTTCTTCTACTCCACTTGGGGCATCAACTTCACCCTGCTGGGCAACTCTCTGGCAACTCCTACCGCTGAGGGCGGCAAGGAAGAGGTTGGCAACGGCATCTACGGCGACTACGCTGTGTGCGAAGGCCCTCAGCCCTACTACTGGGGCGGCACTTGGATCTGCGGTGCAGCCGGCAGCGACAACCTTGAGACCATCAAGGACGTTATGCTGAAGCTGACCTGCGATGAAGCCATCATGAAGCAGATCACCATGGATACGCAGGACTACACCAACAACGAGAAGGCCATGAACGAGATCGCCAAGAGCGATTACAAGTCCGACTTCCTCGGCGGCCAGAACCACATCGCTCTGTTTGCAGAAGCTGCAACCAAGATCGATATGTCCAACGCCGGCCCGTACGATCAGGGCCTGAACGAGAGCTTCCAGAACGCTTTCAAGGATTACTTCACCGGCAACGTGGAGGAGGATGCCGCCAAGGCAAACTTCGAGACCGCCATCAAGGAGAAGTACCCCGAGCTGACCGATGTGGTCTGGCCCGCATAAGCGGTTTTACTCCGAACTGAAAATTGAAGCAAAGGGGCGGGCGGCGTATCTCGCCCGCCCCTTTGGTTTTGCTGTGACCCGGCAGGAGGGAGATCTCATGGGAGAAAAAACAAAGAAGAAAGGGTCGATCAGCTACGCGAAATGGGGCTATATCTTCATTGCACCGTTCTTTATCATCTTCGCGGTATTCCAGCTGATCCCTCTGGCATCCACCATCTATTACAGCTTTTTTGAGTATTACCGCAGCGGTCTGAAGATCATCGGACCCAGCTTTGTGGGTCTGAAAAACTACATCACCCTGTTCGCGACCGATCTGCCCAAGTATTTCAGCAACACGCTGATCCTCTGGATCATCGGTTTTATCCCGCAGATCATCGTCTCGCTGCTGCTGGCGGCATGGTTCACCGACCTGCGGCTGAAGCTGAAAGGACAGACTTTCTTCAAGACGGTCATCTACATGCCCAACCTGATCATGGCCTCGGCTTTTGCCATGCTGTTCTTCGCCCTGTTCTCGGATAACGGCCCGGTGAACGCAGTGCTGCTGAGCATGGGCTGGATCAAGACCCCCATCAGCTTTTTGAATACTGTGTGGGGCAACCGTGGTCTGGTGGGCCTGATGAACTTCCTGATGTGGTTCGGCAACACCACCATCATGCTGATGGCAGCCATTATGGGCGTGGATCCCACCCTGTACGAGGCTGCAGAGCTGGACGGCTGCACCCCGAACCAGATGTTCTGGAAGATCACCCTGCCCCTGATCCGCCCCATTCTGGTCTATGTGATGATCACCTCCATGATCGGCGGCCTGCAGATGTTCGATGTGCCGCAGATCCTGACCAACGGCAAGGGCGGCCCCGACCGTACCTCCACCACCATGATCATGTACCTGAACAACCACTTGTTCAGCAAGAACTACGGCATGGCCGGTGCAGTATCTGTGGTGCTGTTCCTTGTGTGTGCAGTGCTGTGCGTCGTCGTGTACTTCTCGCTGACCAAGGAGGATGACGGCCTGACCAAGGCTCAGCGCAAGGAACTGAAAGCAGCCAAGAAGGCTGCTGCCAAAGGAGGGAAATAAGTATGGCACATACGCCTAAAAACCAGTCCGAAAAGGCGATCCTGACCGCCCGCCGTGCGTGGTGCTATCTGGTGCTGGTGCTGATCAGCTTTCTGTGCCTGTTCTTCTTCTATGTGCTGATCATCAACTCCACCCGCACCCACTTCGAGATTCAGAAGGGCTTCTCGCTGATGCCGGGCAAGTCCATCATCACAAACTTCCGCAACGTGCTTACGGATGCCAACATCCCCGTGATGAGCGGCATCCGCAACAGCCTGCTGGTGTCTGCCTGCTCGGCAGCGCTCAGCGTCTACTTCTCGGCACTGACGGCCTACGGCATCTACGCCTATAACTTCAAATTCAAAAAGGCTGCCTTTGCCCTGATCCTGCTCATCATGACCATGCCCACACAGGTGTCCGCACTGGGCTTTCTGCAGCTGATCTCCAAGATGGGGCTGAAAAACAGCTTCATCCCGCTGATCATCCCCAGCATTGCAGCACCCACCGTGTTCTTCTTCATGAAGCAGTATCTGGACGCCTCCCTTCCCATGGAGATCGTGGAGGCCGCCCGCATTGACGGTGCAGGCGAGTTCTATACCTTTAATAAGATCGTGCTGCCCATCATGAAGCCGGCTCTGGCTGTGCAGGCCATCTTCTCCTTCGTGGCCAGCTGGAACAACTACTTCATCCCGGCTCTGGTGTTGGACACTGCCGACAAAAAGACCCTGCCGATCCTGATCGCTCAGCTGCGCAGCGCGGACTTCCTGAAGTTCGATATGGGCAAGGTGTACATGATGGTGGCCATCGCCATTCTGCCGGTCATCGTCGTCTACCTGCTGCTGTCCAAGTTCATCGTCCGTGGCGTTGCGCTTGGTGGCGTTAAAGGCTAAAATTGCGACATCTCTGTTACAGCATAGCAAAGCCCCCGGGGGTCACACCCTCGGGGGCTTTGTGCGTGGTAAAAAACTTAAATCAAGATCCCATCGCAATGGTCGATCTCGTGCTGGATGATCTGCGCCGTCCAGCCGGTAAAGGTCTTGATGCGCAGCTTGCCGTCCATGGTCTGGTACTGCACCTTGATGCTCTGCCAGCGCTTTGTTTTCCGCACACCTTCCAGCGAAAGACAGCCCTCTTCGGCTTCGTACTGGCCGGACTTTTTCAGGATGACCGGGTTGAACAGCACTAAATACCCGTCCTCAGCTTCCACCGCGATGATGCGCTTGCGCACGCCGATCATGTTGGCTGCCATGCCCACACAGCCGTCGGCGTGGGCGGTCAGTGTATCCAGTAAGTCCCGTGCAATGGGCGCATCCTCCGGGGTGGCAGGGGCAGACTTCTGCGCCAGAAACAACGGGTCGTGCATGATAGGCTGGATCATAGTAAAATCTCCTTTATTTTTCTGTACAGCTCAAAAGGATGCCTGCCAGCAGCCCGACGACCGCCGGGAACACCCAGCCAAAACCCAGTGCTGCCAGCGGCAGAGCGTTGGCAAGGGCAGAAAGTGCGCCAAGCGGTAGCGCAGCGGCAATGCTCTGCACGGCGGTACAGCCGATACACAGCGGGTAGACTCGGTGGCGCTGTCCCAACCCGGGCACGAAGGAAAGCGTAATCAGCACAATGGCTACCGGGTACAGGGCGTTGAGCACCGGGACGGATAACCGCAGGATCTCTGCCAGCCCCAGATTGGAGAACAGCATACTGGCAGCGGCAAAAAACGCGGCAAGAACAGAGTAGGGGATGCGGGGCAGCAGGGTGTGGAAATACTCTCCCACACAGGCGATCAGCCCTACACAGGTGTTGAAGCAGGCCAGCATAAAGATGGCCGCAAGGAGCACCAGCCCTGCCTTGCCGAACAGCCGCTCGGCCAGTACGGTCAGCACCTCGGCACCGGTGGCAAGGCCGGGTACGGCGGCACCGGTCAGCGCTCCGGCGTGCCCCAGCATGGCGTAGACCGCCAGCAGCAGCCCGCCCGCCACAAGTCCTGCACGGATGGCACTGCGCTGCACGTCCTGCTCCCGGTCAACGCCTTGCGCCCGGATGTTCATGGCAATGACCGCGCCAAAGTTCAGCGCCGCAAGGGCGTCCATGGTCTGGTAGCCGTACAATACGCCCTGTAACACGACCGTGGAACGATACGTCTCGGTGGGCGCAGCGTACTGCGCCGCCAGCGGGTGCAGCAGACAGCCGCCGAACAGGATCAGAATCAGAACCAGCAGGCAGGGGCAGAGCAGCCTGCCCAGCCAGCGGGTGAGCCTGTCCGGGTGCAGCGCCACCAGAAAGGCTGCCCCAAAGAATAGCACGGAGTACCCCAGCTGCAACCCGGCGCTGCTGCCCAGCAGCGGGGTAAGCATGGCAAAGGAGGTACTTGCGGTGCGCGGAATAGCCAGACACGGCCCGATGGACAGGTAGATCAAGATCATGAATACCTGTGCGAATACCGGGTGCACCCGCCCGGCCAACTTGTCCAGACCGTCTGCCCGTGCCACCGCGATGACCCCTGCCACGGGCAGACCCACGGCACTGATGGCAAGCCCCAGAAAGGCGGGCCAGAAGTTTGTCCCTGCCTTTGCGCCAAGATCGGGCGGGAAGATCAGGTTGCCTGCCCCGAAAAACATGGAAAACAACGTAAAACCGACGAGCAACAGCTTGCGGCCCTTGAGCGCTTGTGTCAATACCATCCCCCTCTTTTCTGCGCCGGTGCCAAAGTTGCACCACATATTGTATCCCAGTTTACACTGGATGTAAATTCATGTCAAGCATACAACGGTTGAATAAAAGTATATACATTGAAAGCCGACCCGCCGCAGGTGGTGCACAGGTCATTCCCCTTTGCGGGGCGGTATGGTATACTATACCTTATAATGGGTAGGGGAAGAGGGCAGTTTATGAAGCAGAACAAGCAATTTTTTCGCCGTTTGCTGGCGGTGGCGTTCTGGCTGGCGGTCTGGCAGGCCGCAGCTATGGCCATCGGGCAGGAGGTGTTTCTGGTATCGCCGGTGCAGGCGCTGCGCACTTTGGTGCAGCTGCTGCCAAGGGTGGACTTCTGGCAGCGGGTGGGCTTCAGCTCCGGGCGCATTCTGCTGGGCTTTGTGCTGGGCGCAGTGGTCAGCGTGGTGCTGGCGGTATGCGCTGCCCGGTGGAGCGCCGCCGATGCATTGCTGGCTCCGGTGATGCAGCTGGTCAAGGCCACGCCGGTAGCAAGCTTTATCATTCTGGCGCTGGTCTGGGTGCGGGGCAGTGCCCTTTCGGTGCTTATCAGCTTTCTGATGGTGTTGCCGGTGCTGTACGGCGCGGTGCGCACCGGCATTGCCGGGGCAGATGTGCAGCTGCTGGAAATGGCGGCAGTGTTCCGTCTGCCGCCGGGTCGCCGCCTGCGTGCGGTCTGGCTGCCGGCGGTACTGCCGGCCTTCCGGCAGGGGTGCAGCGTGGCGCTGGGCATCTGCTGGAAAAGCGGCGTGGCGGCCGAGGTCATCGGTCTGCCCAACGGCAGCATCGGCGATGCGCTGTATCGCGCCAAGATCACCCTTTCCACCGGGGAACTGTTTGCGTGGACCTTTGTCATCATTCTGCTGAGCGCAGGCTTTGAAAAGCTGTTCCTGTTTGCACTGGATAAAGCCGTTGGCGCAGTGCTGGGAGAGGAGGGGACAAAATGCTGAAGCTTCAACACCTGACAAAGTGGTTCGGCACAGCGCCGCTCTTCACAGACCTGTGCATGGAGGTGGACGCCCCTGTGGTGCTGTGGGCACCAAGCGGCTGGGGCAAGACCACCCTGCTGCGCATCCTGATGGGGCTGGAACGCCCCACCACCGGCAGTGTGGAGGGCGTGGGCCGGGTGGCGGCGGTCTTTCAGGAGGACCGTCTTTGCCCCCAGCTGAATGCGGTGCAGAACGTCACTTTGGTGCTGCCGGGGGTGAAAAATCAGTACAAAGAGCAAATTATAAGTGATTTTCAACAGCTTGGAATGAGTGCTGCGGCCTTGCAGCTGCCCGCCCGCAGACTTTCCGGCGGGCAAAAGCGGCGGGTGGCGCTGCTGCGGGCGCTGTGGGCACCCAGCGACACCCTGCTGTTGGACGAGCCCTTTACCGGCATGGACCCGGACACCCTGCAGCGGGCGGCGGCGCTGCTGCGGCAACGCTGCGCGGGCAAGCCGGTGCTGCTGGCCACCCACGATGAAAGCGCCATCCGCGCCCTCGGCTGGCCGGTGGTGGAATTGGAAAAGCTGGGACGTTCTTGAATGCCCTCCGCTTCGCTCTGGGCATGATTTAAGGAAATTTTGTTTTTCAAATATGGCGTTTGTTTTAAAATCACCTAAAAAGCAAGGACGTGCAGCCCGCAGGCTGCACGTCCTTGCTTATAGAATATTCTTTACCCGAACAGGCTTTTGGTGTTGTGAGAGTATACAGACAGGACTAAACCGACGCAGATATACAGCATAAGCACCGAGCTGCCGCCGGCGGAGTAGAAGGGCAGGGTGACACCGATGACCGGCAGCACCCGCAGGTTCATGCCCACGTTTACCGCGATCTGCGCCATCAGCGCACCGCCGATACCGGCGCAGATGTAGCTGCCCAGCAGATCTTCGCTGCGGGCACCGGTGGCAAAGGTCTTGATCACCAGCGCCAGCAGAACGCCCAGCACCACGCAGCAGCCCACAAAGCCCGCCACGTTGCCGATCCAGCTGAGGATGAAGTCATTGTGGGCGTTGGGCACACTGTAATACCGGCCGGTGAATAGACCGTTGCCAAAGATGCCGCCGGAACCCAGCGCGATCTCGCCGCGCTGCTGCTGGTAGATGATGTTCTTCCATATCGTCTCGCTGGGTGCCCAGCCGGTGGTGTTTTCCGGGTCCAGCACCGCCAGAATGCGGTACCATTGGTATCCTTTGCCGATCTTATCGCTGAAAAGGCAAAGGCCACCGCCACGGCAGCGCCCGCCGCCGCAAAGGCTGCAAAGATATACTTCCAGCTCAACCCCGCCGCAAACATCATGCAGCAGCCGATGATGCCGTAGATGATGGCGGTGCCGTCATCGCCCTGCACATGGATGATGGCAATGGGCACCAGCAGATGCAGCAGCAGCTTTGCCAGCTCCTTTGGCTCGTTGATGCGGCTGCGCACATTGTTCAGGTGCATGGCAAAGGTCAGGATAAAGCTGATCTTTGCCAGCTCTGTGGGCTGAAAGGTAAAGCCGCCCAGCTTGTACCAGGAGTAGTTGTCGGTATCGCCGGCGTTGTAGCCGATGGTCAGCGGGCCGATGGATACGTTGCGGATGACCAGCGTGGGCAGCACCAGACCCCACGTCAGCACAACGTGCACCGGCCACACCTTTACAAGGCTGCGGTAGTCCACGCAGGAGAGCAGCAACGCAATCACGATGCCAATGACGGAAGCGCCCGCCTGCACCAGCGCCCGGCGGTAGTCGCCAATGCCGATGATGGCACCGGTCACCTCGTCGGTGGCAAAGCCGTTGCCCTGCTTGGCTGCCCACGAGGACAGCGCCAGCACCGCCATAACGCTGCTGAAAATGCACAGCAGCAGATAGATCTTATCGCTGCGCTTAAAATATTGTCGAATGCTATCCAAGGAAAGCACCGCCTTTCATCAGAACAGTCTGCCGGGGTGTACCTGTGTACAGGCGATAAAAACCCAGCATATCGCTATTATACACAAATCCTTACGCCAATGCAATGCGCCGGGTGTGACGGAATGGTAAAACATTGCCGGGGTGCTTGACAAAGCCCCGGTTGCATCCTACAATGAACCTGTGGGCGCAGCCTTGCGCACAACAGCCCCGGCAGTGTGCCGGGGGAGAGGAACGGAAAAGAAGAAATGGAACATACAGTTTATCGCCGCCTGCTCAGTGCAGTGTGTGCCATCGCACTGGCCTTTACGGCAGTGTGCCCGGCAGTGGCCGCTGCACCGGAGGAGACCACCGGCACCCCCCAGACCCTGACTGCCTCTGAGGTAAAGGAGATGCAGCAGACAGATGCCGCTGTCACCGCCCTGACCGACAGCGCTGCCTATGCGGGAATGTCGGAGGAAGCGCGTCAGACTGCTGCGCTGGCGCAGCTGGACGAGCTGGCGGCACAGGGGCTTATAAAAAAGGACAGCATCTATGTGGATGCGAAAAACGGCATGATAAGCTTTACTTACAGCTGCGGCGCACTGGGCGGTATTCTGCTCACCGATACCGAGAGTGAGACAGACGCCGCCCTGCCCGGGCCGGAGATGGAGGATGCGCCCGCCCTGCTCGCTGCCGAGAACGGCACCGTGGGCAATGCGGTCATCTACTATGCCTTTGATAACGGGGTAAACAGCAACCGCTACCCCTACTATTCTTATATGAAGGACTACTGGAACGGCTACGGGCTGGACACCCATCTGGACATGATGGTGACCGTTTCCGACCTGAAGCGGATGGCAGACTACGACCTTGCCATCCTTAGCGCCCACGGCGCGTATTATACCTATGAGTATGGCTGGCTGTGGAAAAAGCAGGCCACTGCGCCCATCATCCTGCTGCTGGAAAAATCGGATTTCTGGAACGACCTGCGCTACGGCATGGATCTGCTCAGCCACCGGGTCATCAAGGTGAACGGCTGCTACGCCGTCACCGGAGGCTTTTTCAGCAATGCCTACCGGGGCGGAAAGCTGAACGGCACCATCGTGCTTTCGGAGACCTGCGAGTTCTACGGACGCAGCGGCCATGTGGACACTGCTCTTTCGGATGGGCTGCTCTCCGGCGGGGCAAAGGCTGTGCGGGCTTTGTGAACAACGTATACAGCGTGTACTCCCGCAGTATGCTGTGGGCGACCGTGAACCGCCTGATCGAGGGTGAGACCTTACAGCAGGCCATTGATTACGGCCTTGAGGTCTACGGCGAAAACGACATCGTGTGGTATCTCAACCAGCACACCGGACGGCGTCCCCACTCGGCGGCGTCCTATCCCATCATTCAGGGCGACGGCACCGCTCGGCTCACCGCGCCCGGCACGGCAACGAACAGTGCCGCAGAGCAGCAGACCCCTGCCGCCGCCTGACCATTGCACTTTTGCACGTTTTATATTATACTTAGGGATGGCAGAGTGTCTGCCATCCCTTTTTAAACGATGAGGTAACCTTCATGTCAGAATATATCACCCATTCCCGCGCCGAAACGGTGGCGCTGGGCAAGCGGATGGCCGCTGTGCTGGCCCCCGGGGCGCTGATCGCCTTTACCGGCGGTCTGGGCGCGGGCAAGACCGCCTTTACCGAGGGTCTTGCCGAGGGTTTGGGCTGCACCGACCCGGTGACCAGCCCCACCTTTGCCATCGTGAACTACTACCGGGGCCCGCGCCCGCTGGCGCACTTTGACCTGTACCGCATTTCTACCGAGAATGATCTGTGCGCGGCAGGCTTCTACGATTATCTGGATCAGGGCGCTGTGGTGGCGGCAGAGTGGAGCGAAAACTTTGCCGACCTGCTGGCACTGGAAAACCCCATCCGGGTGAACATCGAACGTCTGGACGATACCACCCGCAAGATCACCATTGAGGGGGTGACAGTATGAATATTCTGGCCGTGGATACGGCGGGCAAGACCGCCGGTGTGGCTTTGCTGCAGGACGATCGCCTGCTGTACGAGGTATATCTGGACGGCGGCATGACCCACAGCGAAACGCTGATGCCCATGATCGACACCTGCTTAAAGCTGTGCGGGCTGACCTGTGCGGACATCGACCTGTACGCCGTCAATGCAGGCCCGGGCAGCTTTACCGGCCTGCGCATCGGGCTGGCCGCCGTCAAGGGGCTGGCCTTCCCGCGCGAGACATTGTGCGCCCCGGTGTCTACCTTGGAAGCGCTGGCTGCTGCCCACACCGGCGAGGGCACGGTGCTCTGCGCACTGGACGCCCGCCGCGCACAGGTATACAGTGCAGCATTTGACCTTGCCACCCACGCCCGCCTGCTGGACGATGACGCCCGGGCGGTGACAGATCTGGCTGATTTTGTAGAAAATTGCAAAAAGCCCCTGTTTTTTGTTGGTGATGGCGCGGGTCTGTGCTATAATAAATACAGCGATGTGCCGGGTGTGCTGCAAACACCCCCGGCGCTGCGGGGCGGCCGTGCCGCTGCCGTAGCACTTGTGGCAAAGCAGATGGCCGCAGCCGGGCAAGCTGTGCTGCCGGAGGCGCTGCTGCCGGACTACCACCGCCTCAGTCAGGCGGAGCGGGAGCGGGCAGAGCGTCTGGCTGCCGAAGCCGCAGCAAACAAACAATAAAAGCGGAACTGTGACCACTCACAGGGAAAGGACGTTTTTCCATGGCAAAACCCATTGCACTTGCCGCCGACCACGGCGGATTTGAACTGAAAGAGGCTGTCAAGGCACATCTGGAAGAGCTTGGTCTGGAGTATATCGACTTTGGCACCCACAGCACCGACAGCGTGGACTACCCCGACATGGCTGTGCCCGCCTGTGACGCAGTGGTGAGCGGCCAGTGCGAAAAGGCACTGCTGTTCTGCGGCACCGGTGTGGGCATCAGCATGGCAGCCAACAAGATCAAGGGCATCCGCGCCTGCTGCTGCTCCGACAGCTTCAGCTGCGAGTATACCCGCCGCCACAACGACGCCAACGCCCTGTGCATGGGCGGCCGTGTAGTGGGTGCAGGCCTTGCCTGCCAGCTGGTGGACATCTTCCTGAACACCGAGTTTGAGGGCGGCCGCCATCAGCGCCGCATCGACAAGCTGACCGCACTGGAAAACCGCTGATTGAAATTTTTGTAATTTCACAGAGAAGCTTGCACTGCAAGCTTCTCTGTGAAAAAAGCTATTTGTGCGCCCACCGGGCGGACAAGACCACAGATCAGTACCCGATAGAATGTTCTATATAAATTAAGGAGCGTGTTTTTATGACCCCGATGATCGTTGAACATCCGCTGCTGCAGCACAAGATCAGCCTGCTGCGCAACAAACAGACCGGCACCAAGGAGTTCCGTGACCTCGTTGGCGAGATCGCAACGCTGCTGTGCTACGAGGCTACCCGCGATCTGCCGCTGGAAGAGGTGGAGATCGAGACCCCCATCACCATGGCAAAGACCAAGGTGCTGGCAGGCCGCAAGCTGGCTCTGGTGCCCATCCTGCGCGCCGGCATGGGTATGCTGGACGGTATGCTAACCCTGCTGCCCGCTGCCAAGGTCGGCTTCATCGGCCTGTACCGCGACGAAAAGACCCTGCAGCCCGTGGAGTACTTCTGCAAGCTGCCGCAGGATATCGCCGAGCGTGACGTTCTGGTGCTGGATCCCATGCTGGCTACCGGCGGCAGCGCCATCGACGCCATCACCCAGATCAAGAAGCACGGCGCAAAGCGCATCAAGTTCATCGGTCTGCTGGGCGCACCGGAGGGCATCAAGGCTCTGCACGAGGCACACCCCGATGTGGACATCTATCTGGGCGCACAGGACGACCGCCTGAACGAGAATGGCTACATCGTGCCCGGTCTGGGCGATGCAGGCGACCGTATCTACGGCACCAAGTAAAAACAACATAAAGCTTTTCGCCGCCGCCTCCCGCCCGGAGACGGCGGCTTTTTGCGTCTGCCGTTTCCCTCCACGACCCCTTCCCGTGAAAAGAGGAACTCGGAGCGCCCGCAGGCGCTCCGAGTTCCTGAATAAAACGATAATTCCTTGATTTATGGCCAGAGCAAAGCGGAGGCCATTAAAATCGTCCGGCGTTATACTTCGCTGTTGCGCAGAAAACGCACCAGCAGGGGCAGCTCGTACAGCAGCATCAGCAGCCAGCCCACCGCGTAGCTGAAGGGCAAGGCTTCGATGTCCATCTTCAGCACCAGCACAAACAGGGCGGCGGCAGCCACACGACCGCCCATGTTCAGCATACTGCTGTTCAGGGTGACCTTCAAATCGCCCATGCCCCGGAAAAAGCCCTGAATGCCGTTGGTGGCGGCGGGCATCAGATAAAACAGCGAGATGGTGCGCAAAAACCGCACGCCAAGGTCCACCACAGCAGGGTCGGCGGCAAACAGCCGGATGATGGGCTCGGCAAACAGCAGGCAGACACCGGTAAGTAACAGCGCATAGACGAATTCGATGCGCATACCGCAGTGGTAGCCCTGCCGTACCCGGTCGGTCTTGCCCGCGCCCCGGTTCTGCGCCATCAGGGTGGTCATGGCGTGGCCAATGTTCTGCTGCGGGGTGTAGGCAAAGTCGTCGATGCGGGAGGCGGCGGTAAAAGCCGCCATGGCGTTGACGCCCATGGTGTTTACGATGGCCTGCACCGCAATTTTGCCCAGCTGCACCGTGGCCTGCTGCATCGCGCTGGCCCAGCCGTAGCTCACGGTTTTGCGCAGCAGTTTGCCGTCATACACCAGCCACCGTTTGCCCAGCTGCAGGACTGGCACTTTGTAACGGATGTACACCACGCACAGCAGGCAGCAGGCGGCCTCGCTGAGCACGGTGGAAAGAGCGCAGCCCTCGCTGCCCCAGCCCAGTGCCTCCACAAAAAACAGGTCGCCGCCAATGTTCAGCACCGCACTGATCATCAAAAAATACAGCGCACTCTTGCTGTCGCCCAGCGCACGCATGGTGGCGGCAAGAAAATTATAGAAGAAGGTGAAGATCAGCCCCGCAAACACGATACGCAGGTAGTTCACTGCAATGGGCAGAATAGCCGCAGGCACCTGCAGCAACTGCAGCAGCGGGTCTGCCAGAAGCACGCACAGGGCAGAGAAGGTCAAAGAGAACACCGTGCCCGCAATGGCGGTGGTGGATACCTGCCGCTCCACCAGCTCGGTATCCCCCGTGCCAAAGGCGGTGCTGACCAGAATGCCCGCGCCCAGACACATCCCGTTGATGAACAGGATGGCAAGGGTCATCAGGGGGTTCGAGGTGCCCACGGCAGCCAGTGCATCCTCGCCCACAAACTTGCCCACGATGATACTGTCGGCGGCGTTGTAGGTAAGCTGGAACAGGTTGCCCAGCACCAGCGGAATGGTAAATTTGATCAGCAACGGCGTAATAGCACCGCTGGTCATGTCCTTGGTCATGAAAAACGTCCTCTTTCCTATTGATAGAAGCAGCCGCTTACACGATGCTGGCGCGTCCGCTGAAAATGGCCAGCGCCGCGCGGCTGTTGCAGTTAGCCAGCAGCTGGGCGGCGGCGTGCAGGGCAGCACCGGCGCTGACCGAAGCGGGAATCGCATCGGTGCGCAGCACCTGCTGGGCGGCACGCTGGGCGTCCCGGCTGGCCACAGCGGAAACGTTATCCACCACATAGCTGTTGTAGTTTTCCGGCACGATGCCGTAGCCGATATCCGGGATGCCGTGGGGGCCGGTAAGCCCGCCGCCCAGCACCTGATTTTCATACGGCTCCACCGCCACGATGCGCACATCATTCGTCCATGCCTTGATGGTCTCGCCCACGCCGGTCACCGTGCCGGCGCTGCCCACCCCGATGGTAATGGCGTCCACAAGGCTCTGGTTCTGCCGGGCAATGCTTTGCACAATGGCGGGGCCGGTGACCCGGCGGTGGTATTCCGGGTTGTCATCGTTGGCAAGCCAGTTCATATAGTACCAGCCGTTCGCGGCGGCGGTCTGCGCCGCCAATGCCCGTGCCCCGGCCAGACCGCTGCGGGCAGGGCTGTGCCGGATCTGCGCGCCCAGCCGCAGCAGATACTCCTGCCGCAGGGCAGGGGCGTCCTCCGGCATCACCAGCACGATGGGGTGCCCGGCGGTCAGGCTGGCCAGCGTAAGGGCGGTGGCAAAGGGGCCGGAGGCTGCTTCAATGATGGGCTGCCCCGGGGCAAGCTGCTTTTTTTCAATGGCGAGGGCAAGCATCCCCTCGGCAAGGCCGTCCCGGGCGGTGCCGGTGGGGCCGTTAAAATCCAGATAAGCGTACAGATGTCCCTTCAGCCCGCAGGCGGCGGCGTAGCCCCGCAGCTCCACAATGGGGCAGGCAGTGGTAAGGGTCTGGTAAAAATTAGAGTAGATCGGCACAAGGGCACTCCTTTCTCTTGGGATACAACACTATTATCCTAACGCAAAGCCCCCGGCTGCGTCAAGATGCCTTTTGGCAAAAACAGCGAATTTCGGGCAGATATTTCAGAAAAAACTCCAAAATCCCCTTGACAAGGGGCAGGGGTTCTGGTATACTCCATCCGTAAAGCAAAAAAACTTTACAACACAGCAAGCACAGACAGCAGAGCACCGGGGGTCAACAGCAATGGCAAAAGATCTGGAAATGGGGTATCTGCTGGATTTTTATGGCGAGGTGCTTACCCAGAAGCAGCGCGAGATGCTGCGCCAGTATTACAACGATGATCTTTCGCTGAGCGAGATCGGCGAAAACTTCGGCATCACCCGGCAGGGCGCACGGGACGCCATCAAGCACGGCGAGACCACCCTGAAGGAACTGGAAGAAAAGGTAGGCTTTGCAGCCCGCTACCGGCGGGTGCAGCAGAAGCTGGAACAGCTGGAACAGCTGGTCATCGACACCCGGTTCGAGTGCACCGGCCCCCGCGCTAATATCACCACCACGGAATATGTGGAAACGCTGACAAAAATGCTGGAGATCATCCGCTCGATGGATGAAGCGAACGAAAGCTGATCGAATTTTGAAAGGAGCACCGCACAATGGCATTTGAATCCCTGACCGACCGCCTTGCCGGTGTATTCAAAAAACTGCGCGGTCACGGCAAGCTGACCGAGGCAGATATCAAAGCCGCCATGCGCGAGGTGCGGATGGCTTTGCTGGAAGCCGATGTCAACTACAAGGTTGCCAAGGACTTCTGCGCAAAGGTGTCCGAGCGCGCCATGGGTCAGGAGGTCATGGAAAGCCTGACCCCCGCCCAGCAGGTGGTCAAGATCGTTAACGAGGAACTGGTAGCCCTCATGGGCGGCAGCGAAGCCGCCCGCCTGAACATCAAGAACAAGGGTCAGACGGTCATCATGCTCTGCGGCTTGCAGGGCAACGGTAAAACCACCCACGCGGCAAAACTTGCCAAGTTCTATATCAAGCAGGGCCGCCGCCCCATGCTGGTGGCTTGCGATATCTACCGCCCTGCGGCTATTGACCAGCTGCAGGTGGTGGGCAAGCAGGCCGGTGCACCGGTGTTCACCCTGCCCGGCGCAAAGCCGCCGGAGATCGCCCGTAAGGCGCTGGCGCACGCCAAGGACTACGGCAACGACATCGTCATTCTGGATACGGCAGGCCGCTTGCAGATCGATGAAGTGCTGATGCAGGAGCTGGTGGACATCAAGGCCGCCGTTCCCGTGGACGAGACCCTGCTGGTGGTGGACGCCATGGCCGGTCAGGACGCCGTCAACGTGGCCAAGACCTTCAACGAGACGGTGGGCGTGGATGGCATCATCCTCACCAAGACCGATGGCGATACCCGTGGCGGTGCAGCGCTTTCCGTGCTGGCCGTTACCGGCAAGCCCATCAAGTTTCAGGGCACCGGCGAAAAGCTGGATGATCTGGATGTGTTCCACCCGGACCGCATGGCAAGCCGCATCCTTGGCATGGGCGATGTGCTCAGCCTGATCGAGCGCGCACAGGATGCCGCTGACGAAAAGGCCGCTGAGGAGACCGCCAAGCGGCTGATGGAAAACAAGTTCGATATGAACGATATGCTGGAGCAGTTCGCCCAGATCCGCAAAATGGGCGGCGCAGGCGCGATGCTGAGCATGCTGCCCGGCGCTTCCGGCATCGACGCCAGCCAGATCGACGAAAAAGCCTTTGACCGCATCGAGGCCATGATCTATTCCATGACAAAAGAGGAGCGGGAAAAGCCCTCCATCATCAACCCCAAGCGCAAGCGCCGCATTGCCGCAGGCAGTGGTACCCGCGTGGAGGACGTGAACAAGCTGCTCAAGCAGTACGAGATGATGCAGAAGATGATGAAGCAGTTCAAGAAGAGCCCTAAGGGCTTTGCCCGCCGTCTGGGCGGCATGATGGGCAACCCCAACGCCTTCCGCGGACTGAAATAACAACGGTATACAACCCCGGCGGGGTTTGTAACATATATCAAAAACAACAATTTTTGGAGGATATCTATTATGGCAGTTAAGATTCGTCTGCGCCGCGTTGGCGCCAAGAAGGCCCCCTTCTACCGTGTTGTCGTTGCTGACAGCCGCTTCCCCCGCGATGGCCGCTTCATCGAGGAGATCGGCACTTACGATCCCAACAAGGAGCCCTCTGAGGTGAAGATCGATGCCGAGAAGGCAAAGCAGTGGATCGCTAACGGCGCTCAGCCCACTGATACCGTTCGTGTCCTGCTGAAGAAGTCCAACGTTCTGTAAGTAGGGAGGGCTGACTCATGCAGGAGCTGTTGCTGGCAGTTGCCCGCGGTCTCGTGGAGGATAAGGACGCCGTTAAGGTTACGGTGGACGAGCCCCGCGAGGACGGTACCATCGTCTACCACCTGAGCGTGGCAGAGGGAGATATGGGCCGTGTCATCGGCAAGCAGGGCCGGATCGCAAAAGCCATTCGTGTGGTGATGCGCGCGGCTGCTGTGCGGGTCGATGAAAAGGTCCTTGTTGAGATCGACTGAGCACCCTACTGGCCCTTTGCCCTTACGGCAAGGGGCCTTTTTGTTTAGACTTAAGAGGAAGCACCCTCATCCGGCGCGGACGCGCCACCTTCCCCCGACTGGGGGAAGGCTTTCCCGGCTGGTGCACTCTCATAAGGCTTCCCCCCGGCCGGGGGAAGCTGTCGAACGCAGTGAGACTGATGAGGGCGTATTGGCACAAGTTTGATAACACAGGAGCGAATTTATGCAGCAATATCTGGAAGCCGGAAAAGTTGTTACCACCCACGGTGTGCGCGGGGAAATGAAGCTGGAGCTTTGGTGCGACGGGGTGGATTTTTTGAAAAAAGTAGGTCGCCTGTACCCTTCGGCGCAGGGCGGCAAGGCGTATAAGATCCTTTCCATCCGTCCGCAGGGGCAGATGGCGCTGCTCCAGCTGGAGGGAGTCAGCGATATGGACGCCGCCCGGGCGCTGCGCGGACAGGTGTTTACTTTGACCGCAACGATGCTACCCTGCCCGCAGGCCGGTGGTATGTGGCGGACCTCATCGGGTGCGAAGTGCGGGATGCTGACACCGGCAAGGTGTACGGCGTGGTGACCAGCGTGGACCACCCGGGTGCGCAGGATATCTACACCGTCAAGGCACCCGGCGGCAAGGAGTATATGTTCCCCGGGGTGGACGCCTTCCTGAAAGAGCGCAACCCGCCGGAGGGGTATATCCTTGTCACCCCCATCCCCGGCCTGCTGGATGACGATTTTGACAGCGAGCGGGAGGAGGAGTAAGCCATGGGAATGCGTGTGGATATCGTGACCTTGTTCCCGGAGATGTGCCAGCAGGTGCTGGATGCCAGCATCATCGGCCGGGCGGCAAAGCGGGGCTATATTGAGACCCACTGCCACCAGATCCGGGATTACACCCTGAACAAGCAGAAGCAGACCGACGACTACCCCTACGGCGGCGGCTGCGGCATGGTGCTGTACGCCCAGCCCATCGCGGACTGTCTGCGGGCAGTGCAGTGCGAGGTGGCCGAACAGGGACGCCCCGCCCCGCACATCGTGTTCCTGACGGCGGGCGGGCAGCGCTACACCGAGGAGCACGCAAAGCGCTTGGCACAGTACGACAACCTGACACTGGTCTGCGGCCACTACGAGGGCATTGACGAGCGCGTCATCGAAGCTTTTGCGGACGAGGAAATCTCCATCGGTGATTATATCCTGACCGGCGGCGAGCTTGCCAGCCTTGTGGTGGCAGACAGCGTGCTGCGCCTGAAGCCCGGCGTATTGGCCGAGCAGAAGGGCTACGAGGAGGAAAGCTACTGGGACGGCCTGCTGGAATACCCCCAGTACACCCGCCCCGAGGTGTGGGAAGGCCGTGCCGTACCCGAGGTGCTGCTGGGCGGCGACCATGCAAAAATTGACGCGTGGCGCGGCGAGCAGAGCCGCACCCGCACCCGTCTGCGCCGCCCGGAGCTGTACGAGCAGTGGTGTACGAGCCACCCCATTGCCGAAGTGCCCAAGTGGAAGCGGGGCGAGAATGTCCGGCTGGTAAAGACCGCCGAGCAGTTTGCCGCCGCCGCAAAGCTGTTTGCCGAGGGACGGCAGGCTGTCTGCGCCGACAACTGGACGCCGGAATACTGCCGCACCCTGACCGAGCCGCAGTTTTTGCTGCAATTACAGCAGGAAAAGGCGGCGGGCTGGGTATGCTACCTGCACACCACCAAAGATGTGCCGGACGGCATGGTGTGTGTCAGCCACAAGGCGGGGCATATCGAGCACCTGTTTGTCACGGAAAAAGCCCGGGGCAACGGCATTGGCGCAAAGCTGCTGGATTTTGCCCGCAAAAAGCTGCCGGAGCACGCACACCCGGTGCTGAGTGTGCTGAACACCAACACCCGCGCCATTGCGCTGTATACCCGCATGGGCTGGCAGCTGGACGGCAGCACCAGTCTGGAATTTGACCCGAAGCAATACCCCACCGTGACGCGTAAATGCGCACTGGTGCAGATGCGCTACGCAGGCCCTGTGCAGGAGTAAGCCGACACCGGAAATATCGGTGAAAATACACAAAATTCAGAGGAAAACTCCCCGGCGGTCTAAAAGTTGTTGAAAACTTTTGTATTACCCCTCTAACCTTCGGGGCATAATTTTATTGTCTTTGTACAAAACCTGAAAAATGCTCCCTGTTTCATTGGGAAAAGCGCCAAAAATGCAAAAGGGGACTGTACAACCGTTTCGACTTGCGCTAAAATGAGTGTAACACAACAGGCACACTATGCTTTTGTACACCAAAACGATATTAGATAGGAGCGCTTTACTATGTACGTAAAAGAAGTTACCGTTGAAAATCAGGTTGGTCTGCACGCTCGTCCGGCTACCTTCTTTATCCAGAAGGCAAACGAGTTCAAGTCTTCCATCTGGGTCGAGAAGGAAGAGCGCCGCGTGAACGCTAAGAGCCTGCTGGGCGTTCTGTCTCTGGGCATCGTGGGCGGCACCACCATCCGCATCATCGCTGACGGCGCTGATGAGCAGGCTGCCGTGGACGGCCTGATCAAGCTGGTGGAGTCCGGCTTTGCAGAGTAAGTCTGTATCACAAGCAACAGAAAGCGGCGGGGGCTCCCTGCCGCTTTTTTGATAAGCTTTTTACCGGGAGCAAAGGGCTTTCCATTGCAGGACGCCCCATCCCACAAATACGGAGGAAGGTGCTGCATGACTAAGGCCGAACTCTATCAAAAAGCCTGTATGCTGCCGCTGCTGCCCGGGGTGTATATCATCCGGGACAAAAGCGACACCATCATCTATATCGGCAAGGCCAAGCGCCTGCGCATCCGGGTAAGCCAGTATTTCCGCGAGGGCGTGCCCCACGATAACAAGGTCAGCCAGATGATCGCCCACGCCTACGCCTTTGACGTCATCGTCTGTCAGAGCGAGTTCGAGGCACTGGTACTGGAAGCCAGCCAGATCAAGGCGCACACGCCCAAGTATAACATCCTGCTCAAGGATGACAAGGGTTATAGCTATATCCGCGTCACCCGGGAGGACTGGCCGCGCCTTTCCTTCACCCTGCAAAAGGAGGAGGACGGGGCGGAGTATATCGGCCCTTACACCTCCAGCTTTGCGGCGCGGCAGATGGCAGAAACGGCCATGGATGCCTTTTTGCTGCCGCGCTGCTCCAAACGCTTCCCGCAGGAGATCGGCAAAGGACGCCCTTGCCTGAACGCCCATATCGGCAAGTGTATGGCAGTGTGCAGCGGAAAGATCAGTTGCGAGACCTACAATCAGGCGGTCAAAAACGCGGTGCACCTGATCCGCTACGGTAAAAAGGATATCCTGAAAACCCTCAATGAGCGGATGCAGGAGGCCTCCGACCGGCTGGAATTTGAGACCGCCGCTCTTCTGCGGGATCAGATCAACGCCATCACCAAGCTGACGGCAGGGCAGAAGGTGGTGGTAGACCCGGACGTGGAGATGGACGTGGTGGCGCTGGCCGGTACGCCGGACAGCGTGTGCGCGGCGGTGCTGCGCTTCCGGGAGGGACGGCTGACTGACAAGCGGGAGTTTTTGTTCCACGATACCTCGGATATCGACGCGGTGCGGGAGGAATTTCTGCCCCGGTACTATCTGGACGATGAACAAATTCCCAAGATCATCGCGGTGGACGCACTGCCGCCGGACGTGGACGCCTTGCAGCAGGCGCTGAACCAGAAACGGGGCAGCGAGGTGCAGCTGTATGTGCCCCAGCGGGGCGATAAAGCGCATCTGGTGGAAATGGCGCACACCAACGCGGTGGAGCGTCTGGCGCGGGAGAGCGGCCGCTACGCCCGGGAAGAAAAGCTGCTGGACGAGCTGGCGCAGGTGCTGGGGCTTTCAAAGTCGCCCCGCGCCATCGAGAGCTACGATATCTCCAACTGGGGCGATGGCAGCAGCGTCTGCGGCATGGTCACCTTCAAGGATGGCAAGCCCTTCAAGGCGGGCTACCGCAAGTTCAAAATGAAAACCGTGGCGGGCACGGACGACTATGCCTCGCTGGCAGAGACCGTTTCCCGCCGGGCGGCAGAGTCGAAAAATACGCTGCACAGGCTGAAAGCGGTCAGTCCAGCGGCAACTGGTTCGGGCAGAAGCCGGACCTTTTGCTGATGGACGGCGGCAGGGGACAGGTGAGCGCCGCAAAGGAGGCGCTTGCCGGTACAGCGCTGGCAGATGTGCCGCTGTACGGCATGGTAAAGGATGACCACCACCGCACCCGCGCCATCGTGGACAGCGACGGGCGGGAAATTGCCATCAACATGAACCGCGGTACCTTTACCTTCATTACTGCCATTCAGGACGAGACCCACCGCTTTGCCAACGCCTACCGCAAGCAGCAGATGAAGCAAAAAAGCTACTCCTCCACCCTGACCGAGGTGCCGGGCGTAGGCCCTAAAACAGCCAAAGCCCTGCTGACGCAGTTCAAGAGCGTGGGCGCGGTGAAGGACGCCACCCCCGACCAGCTGGAAAACACACCTGGTGTGGGCAGGCAGCTGGCACAGACCATCTACGATTATTTTCACAGGGAAGCATAAAAACACCCCCGGCATCCGTTTTCGTTTCGTTCGGATGCCGGGGGTATTCTGCGTTTAGGGGTCAATTCGTATAGGAGATGGAGAGATCGCCGGTGGTGGTACTGAGGGAGATTTTACGAGAGGGATTGGCCTTGCCATCCTGGATGGAAGTGCCCATAAGCCCATTGGTGACGAGGGTATAGTCCGAGGCACTGCCCTCCAGGGTCAAGGCGGCCTTGCCAAGGGTGACCGAGATGTTGACATCCTGAGCACCGGACAGCATACCGATGGTGCAGTCCCCCATGGCAAGTTCGGCATCGAATTCCGGTGCGGACAGATGGTCAATGTGACAGCCGCCCATGGCAAGATCAAAATCTGCATCCTTCACAGTTAGGCTGTCGGCAGAGACGCTCCCCATGGCAAGTTCCAAATCCAGTTCATCCAGAGAGAGGGTGCCAAGGTCAACGTCCCCCATAGCAAGATCAATGTCCACCTCATGCAGGATATTTTCCGGAACGGTAATGGTGAGCAAAGCGCTGTCGGAATCAGGGAGAGCGTTGTATTTGGGAATATGGTAGGAAAACTCTGTGGTCCCAGCTTTTTCGCTGGAATGGGTGAGGTACCGGGTCCTAAAGCCATCAAACTGCAGCGTGATGTCAGAAGCATTTGGGTCAACAACAAATAGAACGGTACCATAATCCAACTTCAGGGATAGCTTATCGTGGACCATCTCAGCAGAGAGGGAGAATGTCAGACCGTCTGAGGCAGAAACGGAATCCACGGCCTGCGGTTGAGTGCTCTCAGCTGACACTTCCGCAGAGGAAGCAGGAATTTCCGAGGCAGAAGAAACGGGCTCCACCGGCTGTACCGGGGTGGCCTTGGAGTGCTGGAAGAAAAAGCAGGCCAGCACCAGCACCGCCAGCCCGCCGCCCAGCACCATGCGCCAGCGGGAATGCGGCTTGCGTGCAGGGGATGCCGGGGCGGCAGAACTGCCTGCCGGGGTCTGCTCATCCAGAATTTTGCGAGCGACCTCCTCGGGGCTGCCCAGCTCCGCAATGGCGCGGGCTTCGTTTTCCGGCCCGGCGGCATCCAGATAATCTTCGTAATAGCTCAAAGCGTCCTTGCGCTCGGCCTCCGGCAGGGGAGCCAGAAGCTGTTCCAGCGCAGCAAGAAATGCAGTACGGGTCATAGATCATTCCACCTCTCTGAAAAATGTGTCAATGGAAGAACGGTAGCGGCTCCACTCCTGCGCGTAGGCGGCAAGCTGCGCCCGCCCGGCGGAGGTGATCTGATAATAGCGGCGGTTGCGGCCATTGAAGGGCGCATCGTAGACCGTGAGCAGCTGGTCTTTCTGCAGCCGGCGCAGCACCGGGTACAGGGTGGATTCGCTTAGCTCCAGCGTGTGGGTGACCTGTTGGGTGATCTTGTAGCCGTAGGTACCTTCCGGCTCCTGCGCCACCACGGACAGCACAATGGCATCCAGCAGCGCGGCACTGATGGGAAAACTCATGCAGGAACAGCCTCCTTTCGGTAGGGTGTGTTTCTATAATATTATATATCATATAATATTGCATAAGTCAATAGAGAATTTACCCTCTCAGTCTCGCTGCGCTCGCCAGCGCCCCCGAAGGGGGGAGCTTTACCGCACGGACTGGCAGATAACAAAAAAGCTCCCCCTTTCGGGGGAGCTGGATGCGAACGAAGTGAGCAGACTGAGAGGGCCGAGCTTCTCAGTTTTCAGAAGAGATATCCTGTCCGAAATACTTCTCGCTCAGGGTCTTTAAGGTGCCGTCGGCGCGCAGCTCCTCAATGGCGGTGTTCAGCGCGTCCAGATAGGCGGTGTCCTCGCTCTTGAGCACCGGGATGGCCACATGAGAGGCCTCGGCAGTCTGCGCCACCAGCTTGAAGTCTGCGTCCGGGTGGACGTTCAGGTAGTCGTAGAAGGAAACATCTGCGTTCAGGGTGGCATCAATGCGGCCGGCGGTCAGCAGCTGGATGGTCTCCTCCAGCGTGTCGATGCCCTGCACGGTAGCGCCGTAGCTTTCGGCCAGCTCCATGTAGGTGGAAGCCAGACTGTTGGCGGTGGTCTTGCCCTTCAGGTCCTCAAAGCTGTGGATATCCTCGTTATCCTTGCGCACCGCCAGCGCAGTGTGGATGTAGCCGTAGGGGGTGGTAAAAGCGTAGGTCTTGGCGCGCTCCTCGGTTACTTCCACGCCGTTGCACACCATGTCGTAGCGGCCTGCGTCCAGACCGGCAAACAGGCTGTCCCAGTCGCTCTCCACATACTCCGGCTCCACGCCCAGCTTTTCGGCAATGGCGCGGGAGACCTCCACATCGTAGCCCACCAGCGTGTCGGAAGCATCGTGGTAACTCCACGGCTGCCATGCGCCCTCCAGCGCCACCACCAGCTTGCCGCTCTTCTGGATGCTGTCCAGCTTGTTCAGCGGTGCGGAGCTGGCAGTACTGGCGGCGGTGTCCTTGGAAGAGCAGCCGGTCAGACTGAGCACACCGGCTGCGGCCATAACACCCATCAGAGAAATAAAGGTTCTGCGTTTCATAAGTAAAAATTCCTTTCTGTCGTGAAAAAATGCAAAAAGAGAAGTGGTTTTATTCCGTATGGGCGATCCTGCGCAGGAAGGCCCGGGTGCGCTCCTCCTTGGGGGATGCAAAGAACTGCTGAGAGGGTGCCTGCTCCACCACCACGCCGTTCTCCATGAACACGGTCTTGGAGGAAACGTTGCGGGCAAAGCCCATCTCGTGGGTGACCACCAGCATCGTCATACCCTCCTCGGCCAGCTGCCGCATCACGCTGAGCACCTCGCCGGTCAGTTCCGGGTCAAGGGCGCTGGTGGGCTCGTCAAAGTAAATAATTTCCGGGTCGGCGGCAAGGGCACGGGCAATGGCCACCCGCTGCTGCTGCCCGCCGGAAAGCTGGCGGGGGTAGTAGTCGGCGCGGTCGGCAAGGCCTACCTTGGCAAGCATCTTCATGCCGATCTCATCCGCCTGCTCTTTGGGCAGCTTACGCGCTACGATCAGCCCTTCGGTCACATTCTGCAGGGCGGTCTTGTTGCGGAACAGGTTGTAGTTCTGGAACACAAAGGCCGTCTTTTTGCGCAGCTGGGCAATGTCGGCGCGGCTGGCATGGGCAAGGTCAAAGCTTTCGCCGTCAAACACCAGCTGCCCGGCATCGGCAGTCTCCAGAAAATTCAGGCACCGCAGCAGGGTGGTCTTGCCGGAGCCGGACGGCCCCAGAATGGCCACCACATCGCCCTTTTCCACGGTCAGGTCTACGCCGCGCAGCACGGGCAGATCACTGATGACCTTCCGTGCACCGGGGCGGTGGAAAAGGCCGGGCTTTGCGTAGGTGCGAAAGGTTTTTTGCACATTGCGGATCTCTAACATAGCCATAGGTGCGCACCTCCCTTTTTACTGGAAGCCGCGGGCGTTGAGCTGACGTTCCAGCAGCGCCTGCAGCTTGGTGATGACGGTACAGAACAGCAGATACACCACAGCCACCTCACAGTAGATGGGCAGAAAGATGTAGGTGCGGGCGGCTACCCGCTGCCCGGCCATGAACAGCTCTGCCACCGTGATATTGGACGCCAGCGAGGTGTCCTTGATCATACCGATAAGGGAGTTGGACAGCGCAGGCACAGCGGTGCGCAGTGCCTGCGGCAGCACGATGCGGCGCATGATCTGCCACCAGCTCATGCCCACACAGTACCCGGCCTCCAGCTGCCCCTGCGGTACGCTTTCCAGCGCACCGCGCATGGTCTCGGCGCAGTAGGCACCCTCGTTGAAGGCAAAGGCAATGACTGCCGCCGGAAAGGCGTTCAGCATGATGCCCACGCTGGGCAGGCCGTAAAAGATGATGAACAGCTGTACCAGCAGCGGCGTGCCCCGGATGACCCAGATATAGAACCGGGCGATCTGCCGCAGCACCGGCACATTGGCGTACTGCACCAGCGCCACCGCCACTGCGATGATCATGGCAAAAAAGAAGGAGAGAAGGGTCAGCGGAATGGTCATGGTCAGGCCTGCCGTCAGGATGCGGGGCAGCGCCTCCATCAGCACGCTGACCGTGCGGTTGGATAAAAGTGCTTCAAACATCGTTTTTTCCTCAAAATAAAATGCGCAGACCGGCAAGGCTTTTGCCGGCTAAAGCAGTATATACCTTAAAGTAGGGTCAAAGTCAAGAGACTGAATCACAAATCCCTACAAAACCTACCAGAATACTATAATAGCATGAAATGCCCCGCAGCGCAAACAGTTTGCACAAAACGTGTGATGTGCCCGAAAAATTGCATAAACTTGTTAAATATTTGTGCAATGCGGCAGATGCTTGACGCTGTGGGCGCTTTCGTGTACAATGGTCATAGTAGTGCGCGGCTACGGGACAACGGCCCGGCGCAGCGCAAATCCACCGGCAGGGGCTTGCCCCTTGCCCGGTGCAGACACGGAGGATACGAACGTGAAAAAGTTTAGTATTGGTGTTCTGGGTGCAGGCACCTGGGGCATGGCTCTGGCACGGATGCTGACCGTCAGCGGCAACGATGTGCAGGTGTGGTCGGCCATTGAGGCCGAGGTGGACAACCTTTCCACCACCCGGGTGCACCCCAATCTGCCGGGAATGGTCATCCCGCAGGAGCTGCGTTTTACCAAAAGCATAGAGGAAGTGTGTACCGGCAAGGACGTGCTGCTGTTTGCAGTGCCGTCGGTGTTCGTGCGTGCCACGGCGGCCAAGGCGCGGCCCTATATCCGCTCCGGCCAGATCATCGTGGATGTGGCAAAGGGCATTGAGCCCGATACCTTATATACCATGACCGAGATCCTTGCCGACGAGCTGAGCCACGAGAACGGCCCCCGCGCGGTGCGTCTGGTGGCGCTCAGCGGCCCCACCCACGCCGAGGAGGTGGCGCTGGATCTGCCCACCACCATCGTTTCCGCCAGCCCGGATCTGGAGGCTGCCGAGGTAGTGCAGGAGGTGTTCAGCAACACCTGTATGCGCGTGTACACCAACACTGATATCAAGGGTGTGGAGCTGAGCGGTGCCATGAAGAACGTCATTGCGCTGGGCGTCGGCATCTCCACCGGCCTTGGCTACGGCGATAACGCCCGCGCCGCTCTGATCACCCGCGGCATTGCCGAGATCGCCCGGCTGGGCGTGGCCATGGGCTGCAATGTCCAGACCTTTGCGGGTCTGGCCGGCATCGGCGACCTGATCGTTACCGCCACCAGTATGCACAGCCGCAACAACCGCGCCGGTATCCTGATCGGCAAGGGCGAAAGCCCGGAGCAGGCCGTGAAAGAGGTCGGCATGGTGGTGGAGGGCATCAACGCCCTGCCCGCCGCCATGGAGCTGGCTGAGAAGTACCATGTGGAAATGCCCATTGCCCAGACGGTGAACGCCATCGTCAAGGAGGGCATGAGCGCCAGCGACGCGCTGCGCAATCTGATGTCCCGCGACCGCAAGAGCGAGATGCCGCAGGGCTATGAGAGCGTGTGAACCTGAAATAATCGAAAAGAGGCTTCCGGAATGTCTACGGGCATTCCGGAAGCCTCTTTTATTTGGCGGGAGGTACAGCAAAATTATTAAAACTTTTTACAGAAAACAGACACAAAAGGGTAGAAGGTCGGCAAACTTTCTGCTATACTGGAAACGATAGAATTTTTGGTCAGTGCAGCCGGAACAGGGCGGCGGGCGCTGGCACTGCAAGAAGGAGGAATGAGAAATGCCCTCTACCTACGCACACCGCCGCTTTGGCGCAAATGTGCTGGACCATCTGCCCGCGCCGCTGCGGGAAAAGCTGGAGGCGCACCGGGAGCTGTACGATATCGGCCTGCACGGGCCGGACCTGCTGTTCTATTACCATGCGGAAAAGTCCACCACGGTCGCCGCGCTGGGCAATGCCATGCACGACGAGCAAGGCAGAATGTTCTTTGACCGGGCACGGCGGGTGGTGCATGAGGAAGCCGACCGCGAGGCTGCGCTGGCCTACGCGCTGGGCTATGTGTGCCATTTTGCACTGGACAGCACCTGCCACCCCTTTGTGGAACAGTTTACCCGGGAAAGCGGTGTGACCCACTGCGAGATCGAGACCGAGTTCGACAATATGCTGCTGCGCCGGGACGGCTATGACCCGCTGACCTTCTTTACCGCCAGCCATATCCACCCCAGCGCAGAGAACGCCCGGGTCATTGCGCCATTCTACAAGGATATTTCGGAGCAGACCGCGCTGGAAGCCCTGAAGGGGATGATCTTGGTGCATAAGGTGCTGCAGGCTTCGAACCCGGTCAAGCGCTGGGTGGTGCTGACCGGCATGAAGGTGCTGGGCAAGTATGATGGGATGCACGGCCTTGTCGCAAACCCGCAGCCGAACCCGCAGTGCACCGAGAGCAACCGCAAGCTGGATACGCTGTACGCCAAGGCTCTGCCGCTGGCAAAGCGGCTGATCTTAGAGTATGTGGCAAAGCTGGACACGGACGAGCCGCTGGACGCTGCCTACGACCATACCTTTGGGGAATTTTAAAAACTGCACCGCCCGGCGGTACAAGGGGAAAAGGGAAATACGATGAAAACTGAAAAATTCAAGGTGACACCGCTGGAGCGGGCATGGATCTTATACGATGTGGGCAACTCGGCCTTTGTGTTGATGATCGCCACGCTGGTGCCTATCTTCTTCAATGCGCTGGCCGAGGCCGGTGGGGTGAGCAAGGTGGACTATCTGGCCTACTGGGGTTACGCAAGCTCCATCGTCACGGTGGTCACCGCCATTCTGGGTCCCATTCTGGGCACGCTGGCGGACACCAAGGGCTTTAAAAAGCCCATCTTCATGCTCTGCCTTTTCGTGGGCGTCATCGGCTGCTGCGCCATGGGCTTGGCGGGCACATGGCTGGCCTTTCTGGTCATTTTTATCATTGCCAAGATCGGTTACTCCGGCAGTCTGGTGTTCTACGATTCCATGCTGGGCGATGTGACCACCCCGGAGCGGATGGATATGGTATCCTCCCGCGGGTACGCGTGGGGCTATATCGGCAGCTGCGTGCCCTTTGTGGTCTGTCTGGCGCTGGTGCTGGGCAGCAGTGCGGTGGGGCTCAGCCAGATGACTGCGCTGTCCATCGCGCTGATCATTACCGCCGTGTGGTGGCTGGTGGTCACCCTGCCGCTGCTGAAAAAAATACCGCCAGATCAACTATGTGGAGGTGGAGCAGCACGCCATCCGCCAGAGTTTTGTGCGCATCGGGCAGACCTTGAAGCATCTGCCGCAGGACAAACAGGTGTTCTGGTTTTTGCTGGCGTTCTTCTGCTACATTGACGGCGTGTATACCATCATTGATATGGCCACCGCCTACGGCACGGCACTGGGGCTGGACACCACCGGTCTGCTGCTGGCGCTGCTGGTCACCCAGATCGTGGCCTTCCCTTCGGCGCTGATCTTTGGCCGCCTGAGCCAGAAATATGAATCCAAGACCCTGATCCCGGTGTGCATCGCGGCCTATACCGGTATTGCCGTCTTTGCCTTCTTCCTGAAGAGTCAGTGGCAGTTCTGGGTGCTGGCCGTGGTGGTGGGTATGTTCCAGGGCGGTGTGCAGGCACTGAGCCGCAGCCACTTTGCCAAAATCATCCCGCAGGAAAAATCTGGCGAATACTTTGGCCTGTTCGACATCTGCGGCAAGGGTGCATCCTTCCTTGGCACCATGATCGTCAGTGTGGGCAGCCAGCTGACCGGCAGCGCCAACGTGGGTGTGGGCTCCATTGCCATCCTGTTTGTCATCGGCTTTGTGCTGTTCGGCATTTCCACCCGGACGGAAGAGACAAAGCAGGCCTGACCATTTTATGAGAAAATGAAGCCCGGAGCGTCCGCAGACGTTCCGGGCTTCGTTTTTTGTTCAGAGGGGTCGCTGTACAAAATGCTGTCGGGCGGTGGCAGTACGGGCAAAATTATCATGCAAAAAATACATCCTTGAAAAAAGTGAAATTAACCTATTGACAAACTAGGTAGAACGGGATATAATGCAAACATCCAATCCACCAGTCTTGTAGGGAAATGAAACAGAGGTTCTCCGGCGGGTGGTACATAGAGGGATGGAAAAGTTTTACCGGAAGGAGGGCACAAAGATGAAGCTGATCTGGAAAGAACTGCTGCACGCGAATTATCGCTGTGGGCGAATGCATACCAACCGGGCACCGGCATCGGATGTGTACTGTATGTTGCCCTCGGCTGCGCGAATGTGCACCCGAATGTGACAGCAGCAGCTCCGGTAGACCACACTGCCCGGTGCGCCTTTGAAAACGCATCGGGATTTTTTGTACACAATAATAATACTTTTGGTATATTAAGAGAGGAAAATAACAATGTCTGAATATAAATTTGAGACCCTGCAGCTTCATGTCGGTCAGGAGCAGGCCGACCCCGCCACCGATGCCCGTGCGGTGCCCATCTACCAGACCACGTCTTATGTGTTCCGCAACAGCCAGCACGCCGCCGACCGCTTCGGTCTGGCCGATGCAGGCAATATCTACGGCCGTCTGACCAACTCCACGCAGGATGTGTTCGAAAAGCGCATCGCAGCGCTGGAGGGCGGCGTGGCAGCACTGGCTACCGCTTCCGGTGCAGCCGCCATCACCTACACCATTCAGGCGCTGGCGCAGGCCGGTGACCACATCGTGGCACAAAAGACCATCTACGGCGGCAGCTACAACCTGCTGGCTCACACCCTGACCCAGTTCGGCGTCAACACCACCTTTGTGGATGCCCACGACCTTGCACAGGTGGAGGCCGCTATCCAGCCCAACACCAAGGCTGTGTATCTGGAGACGCTGGGCAACCCCAACAGTGATATCCCGGATATCGACGCCATTGCCGCCATTGCCCACAAGCACGGCCTGCCGCTGGTCATTGATAACACCTTCGGCACCCCGTACCTCATCCGTCCCATCGAGCACGGCGCAGACATCGTGGTGCACTCTGCTACCAAGTTCATCGGCGGCCACGGCACCACGCTGGGCGGCATCATCGTGGACAGCGGCAACTTCGACTGGAAGGCCAGCGGCAAGTACGGCAACATTGCTGACCCCAACCCCAGCTACCACGGCGTTTCCTTCGCCGACGCAGCCGGCCCCGCTGCCTTTGTCACCTACATCCGCGCCATCCTGCTGCGTGACACCGGCGCAACCATTTCTCCGTTCAACGCCTTCCTGCTGCTGCAGGGCACCGAGACCCTGAGCCTGCGCATTGAGCGCCATGTGGAGAACACCAAGAAGGTCGTCGAGTTCCTGGCCAACCATCCCCAGGTCGAGAAGGTCAACCATCCCTCTCTGCCGGATCACCCCGACCACGCCCTGTATGAGAGGTACTTCCCCAACGGCGGCGCTTCCATCTTCACCTTCAACATCAAGGGAGGCCGTGAGGAAGCATTCAAGTTCATCGACAACCTGAAGGTCTTCTCCCTGCTGGCAAATGTGGCCGACGTCAAGAGTCTGATCATCCATCCGGCTTCCACCACTCACAGCCAGCTGACCGATGAGGAGCTGGCCGAGCAGCAGATCTACCAGAACACCATCCGCCTGTCCATCGGCACCGAGCACATCGACGACATCATCGCCGACCTCGAGGCAGGCTTCGCAGCTGTCCGCGGCGAGTGATTCTCCGACACTTCCGTCCCCCGGAAGCATAAAAACGCGATTCTCTTCTCCATTCTCCTGAATTGCATAATATAGCAGTTTGCGTTTTTAATGCACAAGCAACATCCGCAAACTGCATATCGCAAATATGCCATTTTGATAGGCACTATTTTTGAAAATTGCGATAGGGGATGGTTCTGCGGAGCCATCCGTTTTTTCTTGCTCTAATCGCATTTTTTCTGTTTTCTCTTGACGATGCCCCGCCAATGGAGTAGGATTGGTGCTGCAAAAACGAATTGCAAAAGAGGAGTTCTAAATGCAAATCAGCCTTTTATTGATGCAGCAGATCGCGCAGCTATTTCTGATTCTGCTGATGGGATATGCCGTTGTGAAAACCGGCTTGTTGAAGGCATCGGACAGTAAGGTGCTGTCTGTGGTCTTTGTCTATCTGGTCATGCCCTGTGTCGTTCTGAACGCCTTTCAGATCAAGGATACTCCGGAGATCCGCACCGGGCTGCTTTATTCCATGGGCATCGCCGTTGGAATGCACGTTGTATTTCTGCTTCTGAATGCGCTGTTCCGCAAGTCTCTCAAACTGGACGCCGTAGAGCAGGTCAATATCATTTACAGCAATGCCGCCGCGCTGGTCATCCCCATTGTGCAGGCCCTGCTGGGGGAGGAATATGTTGTCTACTCCTGCGCCTTTGTCATTGTACAGCTGGTACTGCTCTGGACCCATGCAAGCGCCTGCCTGCAGGGGTCTGCCCGGCTGGAATGGCGCAAGCTCCTTACCAATGTCAACCTGATCGCCATTGCGGCCGGTGCTGTACTGTACCTGCTGCACGTCTCGCTGCCTGCCCCGATCACCAGCACACTGAGCAGTGTCGGCAATATGATCGGCCCCATGGGAATGCTGCTGGCAGGCATGGCCATTGCGGAAGTGCCCCTGAAAAAGGTTTTCTGCACCCCGCGCAACTATCTGCCGGTATTTCTGCGTCTGCTGGGTGTTCCGCTGGTCATCGTTCTGCTGCTTTGGGCAGTTCACGCATCCCTTTGGATCCCGGACGGCAAGTCCATCCTGATGACGGTCTACCTTTCTGCCATTACCCCCGCCTGTGCAACAGTCACCTCCATGGCACAGCTCTATGACCGGGATGCTTCTCATTCCAGCGCGATCTATGTCCTGAGCACGCTGCTTTCCATCCTGACCATGCCGCTGATGATCGGGTTGTTTGAGCTGCTGCTCTGAAATACGGAAAAAGGTCGCCCGGCATCGCAGCAGGGCTGCCTTTACAATTACAAGGATGTGTCTCTATGAAACTACTCAAACAATTCATTCAGCAGGAAACGGTCCTCACCGCAGCCGCTGTGCTGGCCGTTGTCTCCGCCTTCTTTGTTCTGCCGGATGCGCAGTATCTCGGCTACATCGACCTGCGCACGCTGGCGATCCTGTTTTCCCTGATGACGGTCATGGCCGGGCTGCGGCGGCAGGGCTTTTTTGATGGACTGGGCCGGGCATTGCTGTCCCGTACCCACAGCACCTTTCAGCTGACGCTGGTACTGGTCGGGCTGTGCTTTTTCGGAAGCATGTTCATCACCAACGATGTTTCCCTGCTGACCTTCGTTCCCTTTACGTTCGTGGTCCTGAGCCGTCTGGGAGCGGATGTCCGCCGCGCTCTTCTGATCCCGGTGGTCTGTATGCAGACCATTGCGGCAAACCTTGGCAGTATGCTGACCCCCATCGGCAACCCGCAGAACCTCTATCTTTACGGAAAAAGCGGCATGAGCATCGGGGGATTTGTTCTTCTTATGCTGCCCTACACCCTGGTCTCTCTGCTCCTGCTGCTGGCTTGGGCAGCGCTGGTCTGCCGGAAAACCTCTGCCGCCCTCTCCGTGGACGAGCTTGTTTCTTCTGCATCTCAGGGGGATCAGAAGATTATCCTGCTGTATCTGGTTCTGTTTGCCGTTTGCCTGCTGTCCGTGATCCGGGTGCTGCCCTATGGCATTGCCTTTGCCGCTGTACTCGTCTGCGTTCTTTTTGCAGACCCGCACACCTTACAGGCATTGGACTATTCCCTGCTTTTGACCTTTGTGGCTTTTTTCATCTTCATTGGCAATCTTGGCCGCATTCCGGCCTTTTCCGGCTGGCTGCAGGAGTTTTTGACCGGCCGGGAAGTTCTAGTGGCGGTTCTTGCTTCGCAGGTCACCAGTAATGTTCCTGCCGCCCTGCTGCTGTCCGGGTTCACGGCAGAGACACAAGCCCTCATCATCGGTACCAATCTGGGAGGTCTTGGCACTTTGATCGCATCCATGGCCAGTCTTATTTCCTACCGACAAATCGCACGGGAGCTGCCACAGGGGAAGAAGCAGTATTTTGGGCTGTTCACCCTGTCCAACCTGATCTTCCTTGCGATCCTGCTGGGCGTGTGGTTCTTGCTCCGCTGAGCGTGGCAGATGACTTATGGTTTTTCTATAAAGCTAAAAAAGGGGAGTTCCGTCACGGACGAAGGTCCGGGCAGAGCTCCCTTTGGTTTTATCGTATACACAGTTATCAAGTAAAGAATAAAAGTTTGCAAAACAACCACTACAAGGCTCAAATCGTAAGCGGTCAGCTGCTTTTGAAAGGAACCGGCAAACAGCACCCACATCCCCATGGGCATCCCGGCGTACTTCATTGTCTGCCCCCAAATCCGATCTTCACGATCTGCATTTTCATCCCGTTGTCCCCGACCCTTGCAAGAAACCGGAAAAAGCCGCTGACAGAAGGCTCTTTCAAATCGTTGTACCCCAGCATATAGCCCCTGCTGGATACTTGCAAACGGCTGTCCCATGGGGAAAGCTCGCTTTTCGCATCCGAAACCGCGAAATATGCTCCCACATCCTTGATTTTCGCCGTCCTGAGCCATGTTTTCGCAATCATCTTCACCGCCGTACGGTTGGCAGCATCAAAGACCAGCACTCCGCCGGGGAAAGCGTCCGCCATCCCCTGCACCAGTTCCCGAACCTGCTGGGTCAGGAAGTAATAGAACACCCCGGAGGCAAAGAACACCGCCCCGCCGGAGGCATCGATCTTGTCAAACCATGCGGGGTCTTTCAGGTCGCAGGGGATGTTTTGCTCCCGCTCCCCGGCGGGCAGCAGCTGCTGCCGCAGGGCAATGACATCCGGGAAGTCCAGATTGTAGATTTTACAACTGCCGTTGTCACAGGCTCTGCCGGTGTTGTCCAGACCGCAGCCCAGATTGACCACTGCCGCACAGGGGTGCGTTTTCAGGTACGCCCGCACCTCAAAGGCAAGGTCATTCTGCCGCATGGCGACCTCCAGCGCACCGAACCGCTGCATCAGGCTGCGGGAGTTTTCCTCTGCCTCTGAAAAGTCGTAGTCGATCTGGTCGATCAGATGCACCGCTGTTTCGTCCCGGTAAAGGTTCGGGTACAGTTCGGTGCACAGCTTCCGGGAATACAGCGGGAGAATCAGCGTCTCCTGCACGGTGTTTTTCTCGATTTTGTATTTCATAGGTTCCTCCCTGTTCTCCTTATTCTGCTTTCCGGCAGGCAAACCATGCCATGCTCTTCACAGTTCCAAATGTTACAGTTGCACTACTTCACCGCTTTTGCGCCGTAACGCAAAGCCAGCCCTTTTTATTTTTGTGGCTTTGGATCTGACAAAATCCTGCTTGTTCCAGATACTCTTTCAGTGCAGTATCCGTATAGATGATCATGCCGCCGATGATCTCCGTCCACTTCTTGTCCTTGTCCGTATCGCCATTTGCTTCGTTACAGATGAAAAAGATTCCGCCGGGCTTCAGCACCTGATAGACCTCTCTGAAATTCTGTGCAAGCTCCGGCCAGAAGTAGACCGTTTCAAAGGCGGTCACCACATCAAACTGCTCCGCTTCAAACGGCAGCTCTGCCACACTTGCCTGTTGCACGGTACACCGTCCTGCCGCAATGGCTCTGGCATTGACCTTTCGCGCTTTTTCCACGCTGACGGCTGAGTAGTCGATGCCCTGCACCTTGCCGTTGGGGCACAGTTTCAACAGCGTTTTAATGTTCGCTCCACCGCCGCAGCCGCAGTCCAGCACCATGGCATCCGGGGCAGGCTGTAAAAAACTCAGCCCCCATTCTGCCATTGCGCTGTGTCCAAAGTTCATCATAGCAACCATGATCTTCCCGCCAAAGCCTACGGGCTTTCGGGTGTTTTCAAAAAAGGACATAACGCCACCCTCTTTCTATTTACCGTTCACAATGCAATGCTTTTTACCAGATGCGCCCACTGCTCCGGATGACAGGCCAGCAATTCCTCGTGCTGTAAGTTAGACAAGGCCAACTTTCTGTTCTATAAAAAGCCGCTTCTCAGCGGTCCTTCTGCCAAAACAATACGCCCTGCCGTCTCCTCTGTCAAGGAGTTTAGGCATTTTCGGAGATTCCGAAAAAGATTTCGCCTTCGAGGGCTCCAACCGTCACCCCAGTGCCACATCCAGCACCATCATCACGCTGAAGCCCACCGCAAAAAATACCGTGCCAACGTTGGAGTGCTGCCCCTGCGACATTTCCGGGATCAGTTCCTCCACCACCACATACAGCATGGCTCCGGCGGCAAAGCTGAGCAGATAGGGCAAAGCGGGCACCACGATGCCTGCCGCCAGAATCGTCAGCACTGCCCCGATGGGCTCTACGATGCCGGACAGTACGCCGCCCCAGAACGCCCGGCCTTTTTTCATTCCTTCCGCCCGCAGGGGCATGGAGATGATGGCACCCTCCGGGAAGTTCTGGATGGCAATACCAAGGGAAAGTGCCAGCGCCCCAGCGGCGGTGATCTGAGCAGTTCCGGCAAGATATCCGGCATAGACTACGCCCACTGCCATACCCTCCGGGATGTTGTGCAGCGTCACCGCCAGAACCATCATGGTGGTGCGCTGGAGCTGGCTTTTTGGCCCTTCGGCCTGCAAACTATTCTGGTGCAGATGCGGGATGAGATGGTCCAGCAGCAGCAAAAACAGGATGCCCAGCCAGAACCCCACCGCCGCCGGGAAAAACGCCAGCCTGCCCAGATCTGCGGCCTGCTCCATAGCCGGGATCAGCAAGCTCCATACCGATGCCGCCACCATCACTCCGGCGGCAAAGCCGGTGAGGGCGCGCTGGATGCCGTCACGCAGAGAGTTTTTCAAAAAGAACACACAGCCCGCCCCAAGACTTGTGCCCAGAAAGGGGATCAAAATCCCCCAGAATGCGTCTTGTATCATGTAGTACCTCCTTGCGGTTAAATGTAACTAACCGTGCAAACAGTATACTGCGCTCCGGCAAAAAGGTCAAGGGCTTTGCGGTATAGAGGATGCAGATCGTTTCCTGCACCGAAAAATTTACCTCTGCAAACTTGCCGGTTTCTACTTGACAACGCCCGGTTGGAGTGCTATTTTTACTTTGTAAATTTGTTTTGCCTAACCATCTGAGGGGCTTTACCCCTGCATTTTTTTGCATCGATTGTTAGGCTAAGCTAACTGTTTTTTCAAAACTGAGATAGAGGTGTGTTACCATGAGATTGAAAAAAGTATTTGCAGGTGCACTTGCGGCCGCTATGCTGGTATGCGCTGTGGCAGTCCCGGCCTTCGCTGCGGAAGAGGTGGAACAGGAAAACGGCCTGACCTCCAGCTATGTCCAGATGAACATCCCCTATGCCGACTTCTACAAGGCTGCCGGTGTGGACAACGCATCTGAGATCGACGCTGTGACCAGCGCCACCAAGAACAAGACCCGTGCGGGCAACCTTGCCGGCGGTTCCTACCACGTCAACGCAGATGGCACCGACATCACCGGCGTTTCCTTCCCGGTCAAGGTGCTGACCCCGTGGGCGCTGAAGAACGCAAAGCAGGTCACCGATGCCGACAGCTACGACATTACCGTTACCCTGAAGGGCAAGGAATCCACCACCACCTACACCGGCGCAGATGCCTTGTTTGAGAACGAGAGCTACGCTTACTACAAGCTCAGTGAGACCCCTGCCTACTACATCACTGCATGGTATAACCTGCTGAGCGGCAAGTGGGAGTTTGGCAAGGTCCACGCCACCGAGACCACCGTAGAGGGCACCACTGTGGAACTGAATACCAACGGTCACCACACCACCTACGAGATGAAGCTCTCCGGTTTTGATCTGGACTACAAGGCCAACAAGGTCTACGGCGTAGTTCTGACCACCGCCGATGGCAGTGAGTACGGCCTGCATCATGTGACCAACATCTGGCATGGTACCAAGCTGGGCTTCAATGCCGATGATCCTTACTTTGCATCCATCATCGGCAAGACGATTACTCAGATCACCTTCTACGCCGCCGACGGCGTGTATGTCCTGCCGGTCAATGTGGCGCTGTGAATACACGGGAAACTGCCTAATTTATTGTAAAATATAACACAAAAGGGCAAGGTCTCCTGCATGCAGGCGGCTTTGCCCTTTTTTATTGCAGATGGAGCCCAATCGCAGGGTCAACCGTTTTTACGTCTGCAATACGGAATCAATATTGCCGGCATTACTCTGCAAATCACAAAAGGATCCATCCAACAGCAATCCTGCGGGATGGACCCTTTTTATTCGCCTTCCGGCTCCTTGCAGACATCCACCCAGCCCTCGGCTCCGGCGGCTGCTTCCAGCTCCTGCAAGGTCAGCTTGACGGCGGTGTGGCCGTTGCCCGCCGCCGGGTAGACGGTGTCGAACTTGCGCAGGCTCTCGTCCAGATAGACCGCCACGCCCTCGTTCACTCCAAAGGGGCACACACCGCCGGGGGCATGACCCACATAGGCTTCCACCTCATCGTAGGGGATCATTTTGGCCTTGATGTGGAACAGGCTCTTGTACTTGTGGTTATCCAGCTTTGCCGTACCCTCGGTGACGATGAGCACCGGCTTTTCGCCCTGCAGAACCGAAAGCGTTTTGGCGATGCTGGCAGGCTCCACGCCCAATGCGTGGGCTGCCTCTGCCACGGTTGCCGAGGACTCGTTCAGCACAATGACATGGTCTCCCAGACCTTTTTCTTCCAGGTCTGCTTTTGCTTTTTCAAAGGACATTTTCCCACTTCTCCGCTCTTATTCGGTAATGGCCCAGACCCGTGCAGGCAGACCGGTTGCACCTTCAATGCGGGGATAAGAAACGATGACCACCGCACCGGCAGGCTGAACTTTATCCAGATTTGCAAGCACCTCCACCTGCAGCTTGTCGTTGTCCAGAACATAGCGCTCGCAGGCAAGGTCGCCCTTTTCCTCCGCCACCGCAGAGGAATCGGTATCCAGCGTTTCGTGGCCGTTGGCGGCGGCGTTGCGCACCTTATAGATATACTCCAATGCTTCCAGCGACCAGCCGGGAGCATTTTCTTTGCCCTCTGCGTCGATGCCGGACAGCGCATCCATATCCGGCCACTTCTTATACCAGTCGCTGCGCAGAGCCACCAGCGCACCATCCGGGATAGGACCGTACTTTGCCTCATAGGCCTTGATGTCCTCCACCGTCACAGCGTAGCGGGGGTCTTTCTTGGCCTGCTGGGAAATATCGATGACCACCAGCGGGAAGATCAGGTCGTTCACATCGTACTTTTCGGACAGCGCTTTGCCCTTGATGAAGTGCCCCGGGAAGTCGATATGGGTACCGAACTGTCCGGGGAATTTGAAGGTCTGGATCAGGCATTCCAGTTCCGGCTTGCCCCAGTCCCACACGGTCTTTGCCAGCTCCACAGAGCCTTCCGGGATGCCGGACCAGTAGGGGCTTTCGTTGTTCAGCGAGTGAGAAAGTTCCACCCAGCGATATTTTTTAGCATCCTTCAGTGCGTTCCACAGTTTATAATCAGCCATTGTCGGTTCTCCTTTTATTGTGACGATGTATGTTCGGGCACTTCTCCCAGACAACGGCATCTTCCTGTTTTTTCTCAGTCTGTCTGCCGGGAATTCGTCTGGGAGCAGCGCATTCGCCCGGGTAGTCTGTGCCGGGCATCTGCTGTATTTTTCATCTGCCTGTGCTTCCTTCCTTGTGTTGGGGATAGTATAAGCCCATTTTCACACCATGTCAATAGGTTTATGCTCTCAAAGACAAATCTGCCTTCTCGTCAGCCGGATGCCCACTGCCGGAGCCCCCTTAATTTCATACGTCCTGCTTCTTTTCCAGTGCTTCAAAGTGATACCGGGGCTTGCCTTTGCTCTTTTTGCCGTACTCGATGGCCTCTTTGGGGCAATAGCAGATGCACGCCATACAGTGGGTGCAGTTTTTGCCCCAGACCGGCTTTCCGTTTTCCAGACGGATGTTGTTCAGAGGGCACAACTC
>ENA-OQKR01000030-OQKR01000030.1-human-gut-metagenome-genome-assembly--contig:-NODE-30-length-53687-cov-3.856329_pt1 | contig 53687 bp, 39 predicted proteins | sample MGYA00242803_ERZ504806 | MGnify/ENA primary metagenome ERZ504806 (study PRJEB26092, sample SAMD00036399) | human gut metagenome | host: Homo sapiens | study: EMG produced TPA metagenomics assembly of...
ACCACGAGTTTACGCACTCCGCTAACCCTGATTCTGGGGCCACTGGAGACCTGCTCAGCGACAACAGCCTTTCTCCCAAGCATGCCAATAAAATCAGTATCATCCATGATAGTGCTGCCCGTCTGTTGAATCTGAATTAATGGTAATATTCGGAAATTCCGAAAAAACGGAAACGCAAAACCGAAAACTCTCCGTAGCAAGAGTGACCTTTCAGAACGTGGTACAAGAAATAGGATTACGGTATAAAGAGCTGAACCGTAATCCCAAAGTCAATTTCCACGTCCACATCAATACAGAAGAAACACTGCTTTTTTATGACGCAGACATGTTGACTACAATTTTAAACAACCTCCTTTCCAATGCGGCCAAATACACCTCAGAAGGTAACATCACTCTCAGCTTAAATTCTATAGAAGAAAACAGCGTGAGATATACAGAAATAAGTGTCAGCGACACCGGACACGGAATCTCTCCGGAAGCTTTACCACATATTTTTGAACGTTACTATCAAGCCAACAGCAAATACCAAGCCTCCGGTTCCGGCATCGGACTGGCTTTGGTGAAAGGATTGGCCGACCTGCACGAAGCTACTCTCGACGTCAGCAGCCAGCTGGAAGTCGGCACCACTTTCAGGCTACGTTTGTTAACAGACAATATTTATCCCAATGCCCTGCATACCGACATTCATCCGTCAAATGGGCAAAACGAATCTGAAGCCAAAGACAATCTGTCGGAAGAAAGCTTCAATATGGAAGAACAAATTGAAGAGAGCCGTCCGTTACTGCTTGTAGTAGAAGATAATCAGGATATACGCGAATACATACGCCAGTCTCTCGGCGATGATTTTGACATACTGACGGCTGAAGACGGCAGCAGAGGCTGGACGTTGGCCCAAGAACGGATTCCCAACATTATAGTCAGTGATATCATGATGCCGGTGATGGACGGTATACAGCTTTGCCGGTTAGTCAAGGATGACATCCGGACCAGCCATATTCCTGTTATACTGCTGACAGCCAAAGACTCCCTGCACGACAAGGAGGAAGGCTATACCGCAGGCGCAGACTCCTACCTGACCAAGCCGTTCAGTGCCAAACTGCTCCATAGCCGCATCAATAATCTGCTGGAAGCACGCAAGAAGCTGGCCGCCGGCCTGGCGGTTGCCACCCCTCATTCGGAGCCTGCCGACGAAACCGCCGATTCAATGAATCCGCTGGACAATGAATTCGTGCAACGCATCACGCAAATCATTGAAGACAATCTGGAAATGGAAAAAATGGATATTGCTTTCATTGCCGACCAAATGTGCATGAGCCATTCCACTCTCTATCGGAAAATCAAAGGAGTGGCAGATATGTCGGCAAATGAGTTCATCCGCAAGGTGAAAATGAAGAACGGGGTAAAACTACTGCTCTCCGGAAAATACTCCATATCAGAGATTGCCTACATGACGGGATTCAGCAGTGTAGCCTACTTCAGGCAATGCTTCAAGAATGAATTCGGAATGACGCCGTCGGAATACGTGAAGCAGAAATGATAAAATCGTCAATGAGTGTGTCAAAACTCTCCCTCTAACAGAAATCACCCCTGCTACAAATGCTTGCAACAAGGGTGATTTCTATATTATATTGGAGCATTTTAACTTTACCTTTATACTCAAAGAGGCTTAAACATCATTCCACTCCTACCTCATTTTTCACCGGCATCATGATAAACGTAAATTCATAGTCGGCATAAGGAACCTGATATTCCGGACGGGCTATACGTCCCCAACTGTCTTCGCAACCCAGACCAGCTTGCACCTTGTCGATACAGAGATTAGTCAAATCAGCTTCATCCACCTCTTGCGAGTGTCCTTGCTCTTTGCTCCAGCCTTCATCTAAAGACTCGATGGTATAGTGCAAGGCAGATGCGGAGAAGGGAGCGGCGCCGACAATCTTGATGCCATTACCAGACTGATCCAACATCTTCCACCAACGAATATCGGTCTTTGTTCCATTTTCCTGCGGACGGATGTAGGGATAGAACTGCTCGGCCACACTTTGGCGATAAATACCTAAGTCGGCGCAATGGTTACGGTCAATATAATTTTCAACCGGACCGCGTCCATAGTATTCAACGGTTTCAAAGCTGCGCGGCATAGGCATCTGCAAACCGAAACGGAACATGTTCGATACTTTGGCATTCTTGTCGGCAGTCAGCTTCTGGGTCACCTTGACGGCACCGGCATTGTTGATGACATAAACAAGGTTCAGCTTAGCTGAAACACCCGGCATGTCGTAAGCAGATTCTACAATCACCTGATTGTTCTCCGTGCGCTGTTTGAAAGAGGTCAGTTTGATTTCCGGATTCTTCCAAGCGATATATTTGCGTTGCAGATTGGCACCGTAGTCGTTGTCAACAGGCGCACGCCAGAAGTTTGGTTTTAAAGCCTCGCCGTCTTTAATCATATCCCGGCCATTCACTTCGTACTTGGTCAGATAACCGTTGTGCTTGTTGATTTCTACACGGAAAGCATCACCGGAGACGATGAGGTAGTTCCAATCGTTATCCTGTACTTGGGGAGCCGTCATCTCGATATTGCTCTGTTCGCAGTTCTTCAATTCCATGGAAGGAGCTTGGTAAGGATTGAGCGTCAACTGGTCTTTTGCCACTACATGTCCGGCGGAAAGCAATCCTTCACGGTTCTTCAGCTTATAGGAAACATTCAGCAACCACTCGGTGCATTGGCAAGTCTTGCCCAAGTCCAACTTGATTTTGGCTGTCTGTTGGGGAGCTACATTCAGATTATCCACACGACCGGTCCGTATCACCTTACCGCCTTTCAGTACCTCCCACTCCATATAATAGGCAGAAAGATCACGGAAGAAGTATTCATTGAACACATTGATTTCGCCGTTCTTCAAGTCGGCCGGAGTAGTCCAGATGTCCTGATAGATACGGCCTACCTCATACATGTGGGGATTGGGCACACGGTCGGGGCTGATAAGACCGTTATCGCAGAAGTTACCGTCGCTGGCATCAAAACGGTTAAAGTCACCGCCGTAGGCATAAATCATCTTACCGTTTTTTCCTGTCCAACGTACAGACTGATCAACAAAATCCCAAATAAAGCCACCTTGGAATTTGGAATATTTACGCACCAAATCCCAATATTCTTTAAAACCTCCTTGCGAGTTTCCCATCGCATGAGCATATTCGCACTGAATCAGGGGCTTTGTCATAGAATCATCCTCACTGTATTTCTTACATCCGTCATAGCCATAATACATCGGGCAATAGATGTCTGTCTTGCCTGTTTTACCGGCTTGTTCATATTGTACGGCACGGCTCGGGTCTTCAGCCTTTATCCAATCGTAGGCAGCTTCGAAATTAGCGCCATAGCCGGCTTCGTTGCCCAAAGACCAGAAAATGACGCTGGGATGATTGAAGCTACGCTGCACATTGCGCTGGTTACGCTCCATATGTGCTTTCCTATAGTCCTCACGTTTGGCAAGTGTCTCTTCCCCATAACCCATTCCGTGGGATTCGATATTGGCTTCGGCCACTACGTAAATACCATATTGGTCGCAGAGGTCGTACCAGAGATTATTGTCGGGATAGTGGCAGGTGCGCACGGCATTCAGGTTGAACTGCTTCATCACCTGAATATCCTGAATCATGCGTTCGCGAGAAATGACGTAACCACCGTCCGGATCCATCTCGTGGCGGTTGGCTCCCTTGAAGAGAACGGGCTGGCCGTTGACAAGTATCTGACTTCCTTTCAGCTCTATCTTTCGGAAGCCCACCTTTACGGGAATCACTTCACTGCTGCCTTGCAAAGTGGCACGCAGGGTATACAAGTAAGGCGTTTCCGCCGTCCACTTATGAGGATTCTCCACATTTATCAAGGCAGTAGCGCTACCTTTGGCGACAGCTGTAGCCACCTGTTTTCCGGCAGCGTCCAGCAGTTCAAGACTGACATTGCCGCCACCCTTCACATCAAGCTGTACTTTCAGGGAACCGTTCTTATAAGCAGTATCCAAATCGGGAGTGACACGGATGTCCTGAATGCGCTTCTTGTCACGGGCATACAAGTAGCAATCGCGCCCTACACCGCTATAACGGAAGAAGTCCTGGTCTTCCAGATACGTCCCGTCACACCAGCGGAATACCTGAAAGGCTATCAGATTCTTTTGTCCCGGCTTCAAGTAGGGTGTCAGGTTGAATTCAGCCTCCAGTTTGCTGTCCTCACTATAACCTACGTACTTGCCGTTTACCCACAAATACATATTGGAAGTCACGGAACCGAAATGAGCAATGATGTCCTTACTCTTCCAGTCGGCAGGTATTACAATCTCACGACGGTAGGAACCTACATTGTTATTCTCCGTTGGCACCTGCGGTGGATTGTTCTTGAACTGATTGCGCCAGGCATATCCGGTATTCACGTAGATAGGGTCGCCGAAACCGTTCAGTTCCCACATACCGGGAACGGCCATATCGCTCCATCCCTTGTCGTTGAACCCCACTTTCCAGAAATCCGTGGGACGGGCATCGGCATTCTTCACCCAGAAGAATTTCCAGATACCGTTCAGAGTCATGTAATTGGAAGAATGTTCTTTTGCTCCACGAGCCGCAGCATCTGCCGACTCATAGGCAAAATAGTTGGTGTGCATCGGAGCACGGTTCACGGCATTTACTTCAGGGTTTTGCCATTCAGTGAAGGACTGTGCGCTTGCGGCAATGGCAAAAGTCGCAAGCAGTCCGGTAATGAAATGTTTCTTCATGGTAAATAGTTTATAAAAAATTAGCAACGGCATACAAGCAGAACCGGTATGCCGTCACAAAGATACGCCTATCCTATAATTAAAAGGAAGAATAATCGTTCAAAAAAAGGCTGAATTTAATTCTTTAAATAAGTGTTCATAACTAGTTCACATAATTAAATAGGTGACTAAATGGGAATTTATTTTGATTGAGTACTTATCCGCAAACGATAGACTCCGAACGAACGGGGCTGAAGCTCCAGGCTCAGAGAACGGGAAGCCACCTCCACCGGACGAATACGTGGAACAATAGCCTCCTGCTCCAGTGTATTCTTGGCTTTCCAGTCATCACTTTGCAAATAGGTGCAGGAACCCGAGACAAGCTGCCGCTTCTTCAATCCGCTGAACTCTATCTGTACCTTCTCCGATCTGCTGCCCGCATTGACAAGCTTCAGAATTACTTCTCCCGTAGGAGCATCCAGCACTGCCGATGCATAAAGGCTGTCCTGCCCCGTCACGGGTTTTCCGTCCATTTGCAGGTTCAGCACATCTGTTCCGGCATTCATGCCGTACATCTGCTGTACGTAATAGTTGGGAGTCCGCATCATACGGAGATTGTCGAACCAAATCAAATCGGGATTCCACTGCCAGGCATCCACATGGGCAAACAACGGAGCATAGGTAGCCAGGCGCACCACATCGGCATTACGTTCCAGTCCCGTCATAAAAGCTGCTTCGGACAGTGCCGCCAAGAAATTATTGGCTTTCCCGGTGGGGTGGTCATGCGATGCATATTCACCGGCAAAGACTTTCGGTCCTTTACGGTCATAGTCATCATAGCGGGCAGCATTGGCAAAGAACCAGTCGGGAGCCATATAATAATGCTCGTCCACCAAATCCACCCCGATGCGTTTCATTTCGGGCCATAGGTAATCGAACTTGTCCCCATCTGCACTCGGACCGGAAGAACCTACAATCTGCATATCGGGATATTCCGCACGGATGGCTTTCGTGAACACTTCCAGACGCTCGGGATAGACTTCCCCCCACTGTTCATTGCCGATGGCAATCATTTTCAGACCGAACGGTTCGGGATGTCCCATATCGGCACGCACCTTTCCCCACTTGGAGGTTGCAGCACCGTTGGCAAACTCGATGAGGTCGAGGGCATCCTGCACGTACGGGCCGAGTTCTCCAAGGGGAACCACTTCGTTGCTTTCGTATTGGCAGGACAGCCCGCAGCTCAGTACCGGCAGAGGCTCTGCACCGAGGTCTTCACTCAGCAGGAAATATTCGTAAAAGCCAAGTCCGTAACTCTGGAAATAATCCGGGAAAGCTTTATGCTTGAATGTATAGTTCCAGCGATTTTCGTTCAAAGGACGGTTCTCTACCGGACCCACGGAATTCTTCCATTGATAACGGGTGGCAAGGCTGTTGCCTTCGATGATACAACCGCCGGGAAAACGGAATACTCCGGGATTGAGGTCATAGAGGGCTTGTACCAAGTCGGCACGCAATCCATTCTCACGCTTCTTCCAAGTGTTCACCGGGAAGAGAGAGATGTGGTCCATATCTACCGTACCCTCCGTCTGCAACACAACACGCAGACGCGAGCGAACATCGGTAAAAGGAGCTTTCAGCACAGCCGTCAGCTTCTGCCATTCACTGCCTTTCACTTCCAGTTCCTTCTTCAGGAGATTCTCTCCGTTGGAATTCACCAGTTCGACGGAAAGCTTCATTGGTTTGGTATCCGGCGTACGGACATAAGCGGAGAAACGGTAATCTTCTCCTTTTTTCAGGCCGATGCCACGATAACCTTCATTATCCAGTCCGGCACGCAAAAGACAGCCGTCATTGGTAATGCGCACATAATGCGGATTGCGGTCGAAGCAGGGCCGCTCGTCCTGTACCGTCACCTCGCCGAAAGGTATCCACCCCACCAGCGGCTGCGGGAACTCAAAAGAGCGGTTCTTTACCAGTTCGGCATACAAACCACCGTCCGCACCGAAATTGATGTCTTCGAAGAAGATTCCATACATGGCAGGATTTATCCGAGCCGTCGGTTTTGATACATCAACAGTCATCACATGCTGTTGCGCCTGCATGCCAAGAGCAACGAACAATGTCAATAGAAATAAAAGTCTTTTCATGGTTTTAATCTGTTTATAACGATAGCGTAAGCTAAATTATGACGACATACTTGCCTATTCTACATCAATCCTATTTACCGGCAACCATACATCCATCTTGCCCTCACCCCGGTGTGCCCATGCATAATAAGGTATCAGGGTCAGCGTCACATCTCTGGTTGCCAACTTTCCGGCAGCATCAAAACCAAGAGCCTGCACTTCTGTGGTAATTTCGTTGATGCCATACAGCAGTTCGGGCTTCTCCGTCACCTGGAATTTCGGATGACGGTTCAGGATGATATTCTGTATATTAAAATCATTATCGGCCCACTCGGCACAATAAACGATAGGACCACGCTCAACGGCCACCCGTCCACGGTCGGCAACCACTTTTTCATTGGCTTTCACCACACGGGGTTGCATGTCGAAATGCACCTCTACCACATCCCCTTTCTTCCACTTCCGGTCTATCCGGAGATAGCCTTTACGAAGTTCACCGGTCACCTCCTCGCCATTCACCAATACACGATAGCCCAACTTCAGGTCGTCGGCATACGAATAAAGGTCACTCGGAAGTACACTGCCGCGCACCCAACCCGGAATACGGACATTCATCGTAAACGGCAGGTTGCCCTGAGCCACCTTCACACGAATATCTCCGTTCCAGGGGTATCCGGTTTCCTGCTCCAGCACCACTTTCTTTTCATTCAACTTCAGCTCGGCACGGTTGGACAAGAAAAGGTTGACGTACACCTGATTGTCTTTCACGGCATACACATATCCCGGCAAAGAAGGAATGAACCGGCTGATGTTGCTGGGACAGCAGGCACAACCGAACCACGGCTGGCGTGTAATCGTATGGTCGGCATTGAAGTGATACTTACCATCGCAAGACAACGGATTGGGATAGAAGAACTTGCCTCCGTCCAATGAAACGCCGGAGATTAATCCGTTGTAAAGCGTACGTTCCAGCACGTCGAAATACTTGGAATCGCCATGCAGCAGGAAGAGGCGGTAATTCATGTAAACATTGCCGATGGCGGCACAGGTCTCATTGTAGGCAGTCAGATTCGGCAACTCATAGTTATCACCGAAAGCTTCGCCCGCATGACGCGCACCGATACCGCCGGTAATATATATCTTCTTGCCGACGATATTCTCCCATATCTTGTCGATGGCCTTGATGTAGGAGCTGTCACCCGTAATGGCAGCCACATCAGCCATACCGGAATACATGTAACCGGCACGTACGGCATGTCCCACTGCCTCTTCCTGCTCCAGTACAAGCTTGTGCGACTGCAAATAGATGTCCTTGCGTGCCGTAGTGCCGCGCGCGTCGAGGAAGAACTTGGCCTGGTCGAGGTATTTCTTATCTCCTGTCACGGTATAGAGGCGTACCAATGCCATTTCGGCAATCTGATGTCCGGGAATCACACGCTTCTGTCCGGGGCCTTCACCGATATTCTTGCATACGCAGTCGGCATAACGGATAGCTATATCCAGGAAGTTCCGCTTGCCTGTAGCTTGATAATAAGCCACAGCCCCTTCCACCATGTGACCCAGATTATAGAACTCGTGGCTCAAATTCTCCACCTCCGACCAGCGTTCCGGCCCCGACCAATCGTGCGGATGCTTGGGGTTCATGGTACGTGCGGTGTAAAGATACCCGTCCGGTTCTTGGGCGGCGGCCACTATGACCAATACGCTGTCGATATATTCTTCCAGTTTCTTGTCCGGGTAAGTCTGCAAGGAGTAACTTGCACCTTCAATCGTCTTATAGACATCCGTATCGTCAAAGGAGAAGCCTCCCACCTTATACTCATCACTGGGATGAGTAGCTTTCACAAAGTTTTCATAACGTCCGGTTTCCTCACACTTACTGAAAGCCAACGGGATGGTTACCTCGCGGCTTGCCTTCAAGCGTTGTCCCCAGAAACTGTCCGTCACCTTCACTGAAGTGAAAGGAACCGGGTCGATGGGATAACCGGAATGCAAAGTCTGTTGCTTTTGTGCCGACACACTGCCGGTCATGGCTGCAACAAGTGCCAAAGTCAATAATCGTATCATATCTTTTAAGTTTTTAAGTTCTTAAGTTCCCACGCACGGAATTACACGGATTTATCCTTATTTCCCCTTATTCTCATGGATACGTATCACCGTAAACGAATAGGCAGGCAAGGTATAAGGAAACTCCGTACCGCCGATGTCGAAGGCGGAAGTCACGGAACGTGCCTGCTTGTCTTTCGGGTCACCCGTCAGGAGCGTCTTCACTGCCGAGGGATTCTGCAAGTCGATGCCCTTCAGCTTCACTGTAGAGGAAACCTCTACCGGAAGCAGGTTCACCAGCTTTACGATATGGTCACCCGTGGCCTCATCCTTTACCACCGAAACGCCGACGCGCTTGCGGACAGCCTCTTGCCCATTATTCAGTGTGACGTGCGAGGTGATGTACTGCGTACCCGCATTCTGTCCGTACATCTGCTGTGTGTAGTAGCCCACGGTAGGCTTCACCTCTGTGTTATTGAAATAAATCAAGTCGGGATTCCACTGCGTATGGCCTTCCTTCGCCAGCAACGGGGCGTACGAGGTCATCTCCACCACATCGGCATTACGTTCCACCGAAGTCAGATAGAGAGCTTCTGCCAACGCTGTCTCTATGTTGTTGGGACGTCCGGGCAGGTGGGCGGCATATTCGCCCAGATAGACCTTGGACTTGGTACGGTCATAACGGTCGTAGTAGTCCTGGTTGTGAATCATCCAGCCCGGATCCACGTAATAGTGTTCGTCCACCATGGGCACGCCCAGTTCCGTGGCAAGGCGCCAGCCCTCCGCATAGTCCGTGCCTTCGTAGAAGGGACCTACAGTGCCGACAACCGTAATTTCGGGATGCTTCTCCCTGACAGCCTTGTATATCATGGCAAAGCGCTCCTCAAACACTTCGGTAATCATATCCTCGTTGCCGATGCCGATATACTTCAGATTGAAAGGCTTGGGATGGCCTGCCTCAGCACGCTTCCTGCCCCACACGGTGCGGCGTGCATCGCCGTTGGCATACTCTATCAGGTCGAGCACATCCTGGATATAGGCAGGCATCTCTTCCATCGGGATGCCACCCTGCTGGCCGTAGCGCATCAGTTCCTTGTTGGCCCCCTGCGGACAGTTGTCGGCATAGTGCGAGTGTGTGCCCGAATTCTGGCACGGCACGCCCGCTGCCAATACCGGCAGAGGTTCGGCACCTATATCTTCGCAGAAGCGGAAGTACTCGAAGTAGCCCAGTCCGCGTGTCTGATGATACCCCCACAGATTGCGCAACGGCTTACGCGCTTCGAGCGGTCCGATAGAGCCTTTCCAGTCATAGATATTATCAATGCCGTCGCCATGAGCCACGCAGCCACCGGGGAAGCGGACGAAGCGCGGATGCAAGTCGGCAAGCGTCTGTGCCAGGTCGGCACGCAAGCCGTTCTTATGGCCCTTGAATGTATTTTGCGGAAAAAGGGAAATCATATCGAGATGCAGTGTCCCCACCGTCTGCGGCTGAAGCGAGAGCACGGCGGCACGCACATCGGCGTTTGCCGTCAGCACCGTCTGCTGTTTCTTCCACTCTTTGGAGGACACATTGACGGAAGAGCGGGCAATCTCACGGCCCGTCTGGTCGAGCAGGCAAACAACCACCTTGCCTCCCTTGCTGCCCGGTGCCACGCGGGCGAAGAGAGAGAAATCGTACTTCTCCCCTTTCTTCAAGCTGATGCCGTCGAAACCGTCGTTCTGCAATGTCACTCCGGGACGCGCCTCCAATACGGCATAATGAGGGTTATTGGGATGAATGGGGTCGGCAGCGGCAATGGTAACGGCAGCCGAAGTATTCCCCTCTTTCACCGCCCAGGCATATGTGCCGTCCCAACCTTGGTGTGAACCGTCCTTAGACGAATACTCGAAGTCGCGGTTCTGTACCAGCTCGGCATACAGTCCTCCATCCGCAGCATAGTTGATGTCTTCGAAGAAAATACCTATCAGATGCTTGCTGATGGTTTTTGCACATTCCGTCTCCACCTCGATAGTCGCCTCCACCGGTTTCAGTCCGGCAAAACGTACGGGGTCTTGCTCGGTACGTTCGGCATGGAGTGCCTGGCGGTACTTCTTATGCTCTGCAAAGGAGATGACACGCTGCACCGTGGCATACGGTACACGCTGCATCCAACCCTGCTGTACGGTACCGTTCAGCAGAACCTCCTTCCGCACGTTAGGATAGACCTCCGCCGGCCGGTATTCGGCAAGGCGAGAACGGTCAAAGTATTTCTGCGCTTTCCATTGCAGCAAGTCGGGAGACTCGACGTATGCAAGGGAGTTTCCGCTTTCCGTCAGTTCCCAGATACAGTGCCAACGGTCGTCGGCACGGGTCTGCATCAAGTGCGGTTTCAGCATCCGCTTCATTTGCTCCCAGGGGCCGAAGTCCGAGTTGACAAAGGAGCTGCCCTCTGCCACGCTGAACCATCGGTTGCCATTGGGACTCCAGGCTAGTTTCAGACCGCCACTGCCGTCGGCATGGGAGTAGGAAAAGAGATAGACTGAATCGGGTTCATTCTCCACTCCATTCGTTATAGCCTGCAAAGGAACGGTCAGTGTCAAGAACAGACACAAGGACAATAATTTCAAGAATCCATTCATGGTATTAAGTCGGTATTAATCATTTACATTTAGTTCGATAGTCACAATCAGCCGTATTCTGAATGCCATTCAGTCGTATAGTGAATAGGGTTCAGTCGTATAGTGAATGCCATTCAGTATACGACTGAATCAGGACAATTATAGACCTCTGATAATCAAAGATTTGCAAAAGGAGTAATCCGTTATGATATATCATTACAAAACAAGGGTTGCTCCATGCCTTCTTTATTCCACGATTACCGCCCCTCCCTGCGGCTGAACCGTGAGTTGCAGAGAGCCGTCAGTCTTTATCTTCTGCAGCTTTAATTGAGGCTTCATCTTCTTGTCATCACTATACAGAGACACCTCTTGTCCTGCCAGCACAGGAAGGTCAAGCTTCAGTTTCAATGGTTCCGCCGTTGCATTGACAGCGGCTATGTACCACGTGTTGCCATGACGACGGGCAAGAACAATATATCTCCCCGGATAGCCGTCAATGAAACGGGTCTCGTCCCAAGTAGTGGGCACTTGTTTCATAAAGTCGAGGCAGATTTGCGGAGCATCCGTCAAGTTATTAGGTGCCAAGGCGAAGTTCTGGATAGGATTTTGGAACAGCACTGCCGTTGCCAGCTGAAAGATGTCCGTGGTGCGGCGAATAGTTCCGCCATCGTTGCTGCGGTTCAGACGCTTGTTCAGGAACACACCGCCAAACTCCATGCATCCCACAGCATTGCGGATGAAAGGGTGCAGCGTGGCATTGAAGGCCTCGTTATCACAGAAATGCTGGCTAAATACCAGATTCTCGGAAGCCAGCACCGCCTCGCTGCCTACGTAATTGGGATACATCCGTTCCCAGCCGCGAGGCAAGGTACAGCCGTGGAAGATAACCATCAGACCGTGGTCGTCGGCATCGCTCAGAATCTCCTCGTACAAACGCAGGGTCTCCTGCTTGTCACCGCCGAAGAAGTCTACTTTGATACCCTTCACACCCTGGCTTTGCAACCAGCGCATCTCTTGCTTGCGGGCAATGGAGTTATCCATCCGGTTGACGGGACTCTGCTCTATATCGTTCCAGTAACCACTGGAGCTATACCACAAGAATACCTCCACACCCTTGCTACGGGCATACTTGATAAACTGTTCCATGCGGTCGCGACCGATGTTGTTGTCCCACCAGTTGTCAATCAATACATATTCGTATCCCATGGCGGCCGCCAAGTCAACATAGCGCACCTGGTCGTCGTAGTTGATGCTGCCGTCCTGCCAGAGAATCCAGCTCCAGGTGCCACGGCCCGGCTTGTAATCATGGGTGGTGGTATAGCGTGGTTCCACTACATCCCAGGGGACGTGGTTTCCACAATCGGCTTCAAGGTTTCCCCCACCGTCACAGTACGCCACGGCGTGGAGCCCGGCAGGGAAAAGGCAGGTGACACCGTTCCGTTGCCGTTGTTCTCTTCCGGCATGGGGAAAGCAATGCGATACACGCCGTTGTCCCAATCACTCAAACGCGAGCCACAATAACGGCTGTCCACTCCGGTTTCACTGAGCAGTACCCAGCCGTCATCCCCCACCTTGAACAAGCAGGGAAATGTATATCCATGTCCATAACCCGAACGTTCGTTCATCGGGGCATCTGCCTTATATTCTTCTTCGTAACTGGGTTTGGTACGCTTCCACCCTATCATGGCGTCGCTCTGCGGACAAAGGAAAGTGGTGGTCTGCGACGGGAAGCGGAAGCCGGTCCGTTCGCTGTTCACCGTGACGCTTCCTTTTCCCTGCTCCCTCGGCAGGGTGTAACGGAAAGCCACGTCATTGTTGCTGACGCGGAAAGTTATCTGCACATTCTTCCCCTCACCGTTGACGAATGAACAAAGCAATTCGTTTGCCCGGTAATGGATGTGCGAAGCTTTGATTCGGGATTGTTCATAAACCGTATCGAGAGCTGTGACTTTATGTTCCTTCAACTGCAATCCTCTATAGAAATCACCCACATTTGTCTCCATCCCCAAGGGAGAAGATTCCAGCATTTGCTTTCCATTGTAGGTGACGGCGTAAGACACTTCGCCGTTGGCTGACGGGCAGGATACCGTAAGCTGCAATTTTCCATCCGGACCATTGACAGATACACTCTGTGCTGCCAGCGGACCTGAGAGGGCAAACAACCAAACCAGTAATTTCAATCTATTCTTCATGGTATTAAATTATTATGTTATATCATTAAATTAAAAGGTAGGCACCACCGGCCTGATGGTTCCGTCTTCATTGAACTCCATCCGGTCTATGCAGACTTCACGATGAACGCCGGGGCCATCTTTCAAGTACCATTTATTAATACGGTGGTAAACGATTCTCCACTCATCTGTACCGGGAATCTGCAATACAGCGTTGTGTGCCGGACCGTAAATTTCCTTTTCCGGATTCTGAATCAGCACAACGGGTTGCTTGGCAACTTCGATAGGACCGAGCGGCGACTTGGATGTACCGTATGCCACATGGTAATTGGGCGAACCGGTATCGTCTACCGACCACATGAAATAGTAGAGCCCGTTGCGATAAAAGACATAGGCTGCTTCGCGGAAAGCATAGTCCTGCAAGGTGCCTCCCGCCGGTGTCATCACCGTAACGGTATTTTCCTTGATGGACACCATATCGTCGTTCAGCTCGGCACCTGCCATGTAGCCGTTGCCCCAGTAAAGATAGGATTTGCCCGAAACAGGGTCTGTAAACACATCCACATCAATCTGTTGCCCGTCACCGACGGGCGAAGCGGTAATGATAGGGCGTCCCAAATCGGTGAAAGGGCCGGCAGGAGAATCGCTCGTAGCCACTCCAATCTGCTTGCCGCCGCCATTCTTGGGGTTTCCACTGTAATAGAAGAAGTATTTATACTTACCGTCCACTTTTTTCTCTTCAATGCAAGGCGCCCAAGCATTACCATCTGCCCAGGGCACTTGCTCCGACTTCAAGTCCAGCATGACGCCTTCATCCTGCCAGGTCTTCAAATCCGTGGAGGAGAATACGGTGAAATACCAGCCTCCCCAACCCGGCTGTCCGTCCGTAGTAGAATAGATGTAATACTTTTGGGTCTGATGGGAATAAAGGATTTCCGGGTCGGCATGGAAACCCGGCAATACGGGATTGTTGGGCAATGCGCCCAGTTCTGTCGGCTTGCCCCATTCATCGGTAATGCGCAACAGCTCATGGCGGGTAATGGGGATAATGGTCCCATGACGGGGATGGAAGTTCATCTTCACCTCGCTGTCTATCACCTTAAAATTCTTCAAGTCAGTGGTTTCCGTAAACTGATAGCTTCCTTTCATATAGACGTCGTACATCAGGATATACTTATCCTGCCCTATCAGTTTGAAAGTGCCCGCACCCTCTACGGCTTCCTTAGTCTGTTGCTTGTAATCGGGTTCTTCCGTCCATGCCCCGGAGGTCAGGGAACGGGTGGTGGCCACCTTTATGCCGTTTCCATGCCCTTCCGTCTTATAGAAAAGGTGGAAAACACCATCCTTATAGACAATGTCTCCATCGATGCACGATTTCCCGTTCTCCGGCAGAAACAATGGCTTGGGCTCTCCTTCCAAATCCGTAAACTCCGCATTGGCATAAGCATAATATATGACATCGGCTCCATCGCCATGCAGCATGGACCAATACACCATGTACTTTCCCGCCTCCGGGTCGTAGATAGTCTGCGGAGCCCATACACGCTTCAAATCCTCCTGACCTGAATAGCGCTTCTGTATATTGATAACGGAGTGAGACCAGTTGACCAAGTCGGTAGATTTCAGCAAAACCATGGCACGGTTGGAACTCCATCCATTGGCTGAAACCATATCTGTCACTACCATATAGAAAGTCTTGCCATCCTCGCAACGAAGGATATGCGGGTCGCGGACTCCCCCGGTGGAGCTGATGACTTTCGAGTCGATTACCGGTTCATTATCATTCAATGCCCAGTAGGTATAACCGTCCATGCTTACAGCATAGCGCACAGCTTCTTCATCGCCACTATTCCCAGTGAAATAAGTGAACAAATAAGCTACATAATCTTTTTCGGGAAAGGATTTTTTTGCCAGGAATATCCCGGAAGTGCAAACAACGACAATAACATTGCCGCCAAAAGCATCCGGAAAGTGTTTTTCATCCGTACAATCATAATCTTTTTATATTAAACCTTTTAACGGGTGTAAAATTAACACTATATACATTATAATACAAAGAAAGTGTATATGTTGTGTAACATATACACTTATTTAATATCTCCAATCAGTCGGCATTCAAAAAACGCACCATCTCACAAGCTGCCAGCAGAAATGCCCCTACCCCAAAGTTGGCAGTAGAGTTGGCATCAACCACTTGTCCGGGAATGGCTTTCTCGCCAATCGGCTGTACATACCCTATGCGGCCATCGGGCTGCAAGGCTACAGTAGTCAGATAATTCCACGCCTTCATCACTACGGGTTGATAAGTAGCCTTGTCCAGCAAGCCGTTGTTCATCCCCCATAACAGACCATAGGTAAAGAAAGCCGTACCGCTGGTTTCAGGACCGGGAGCATGCTCAGGGTCGAGCATACTGCGTGTCCAGTAGCCTTCCGGCTGCTGGCAGGCAGCCACGGATTTGGCCATCGTCTGGAAGCGGTCTATGTACTCCTGGCGGTATTGGTCTGTTTCGGGCAGGTCTTTCAGTACCTTTGCCAAGGCAGCCAGCACCCAACCGTCGCCACGCGCCCAGAAGTCTTTCTTACCATTCACACTTTTATGTTTTGGATAAATATATTTGCCGTCGCGATAGTATAGGCCTTCCTCCGCATCGTACATGATGCTGTTGGCATAGGTCCAGTATTCATGCAGTTTCTCCAGATATAACGGATTGCCGGTCAGCTTGTACATCTTTGTCATAACGGGCATTACCATGTAAAGTCCGTCTGCCCACCACCAATAATCGTTCTTGTCCGTACTCATCTGGTATTCCATCACTTCGCGCGCACGGGCTATCTTCCCGGAATCCGGCTTCACGGTATACAAATCCGCATAAGTCTGGAAACAAATCTGATAATCACCGAAAAGCACATAATCATCACTCTCCCCATAGCTGTACTTCCACTCTTCCTTGTTGTCACTCTTCGCGCCTTTCCATTCATTATGTTCTGCCCACGCCTCGGAATAGGCATAGCATTCCGGATTACCGGTCAGGAAGAACACCTCCATGTTTCCCGTATGATAGGCGGCATTGTCCCAGAAAGAGCGCCCATGTTGCGGATGGGTCTCCTGCCAATAGTTGTTCACCCGATTGATAATCTCAATCACTTCTTCCGGTTTCGGCTGCTGAGCGGTGCATGAGAACAGTCCCCAGCAAAAAGCCAAACCCAATAAAAATAAGCATGTCGTTTTCATATACTAATACTGTTCTTTTATCTTATTACTTCCAATACATATACCGATTGCGGTGCAAACTCCACAACCCGCTCTCCGTCTCCTTGCTTGGCATGCTGCACAAATAGATGCAGCCGCTTCCTGCTCTTCCACAATTCCGTGTCATGAGACGGTTCCCAGGCACCGACAGTGAAGTCGGTCAAATCGCTGATGCTCCACTTACTGTTTGCCACATCCGTAGCGTGCGCCAAAGAGACTTTGCTCCCCCGTTCTTCATCCCTGAATACATAAAATATCCCCCCGCCATCTACTACGATGCGCGGACGGGCCATCGGAATCATCTTCGTGCCTCCACCTTTCAGGGAAAACGGAGTGGTACGCCCGGAGACCTGGCGGCTGTGCCACATCTGCCCGTCATGCCAGACAATCCGGTATTGCGGGACGTCGCTGTCCGGGTCGCGCCAATAGGAAGCAATGTACGGATTGCCGCCTGCATCGGCACTCATGCTGGTCTGGTTTATCAGTTCCGAATTCTGAGGAATGCGGCAGGCATACTCTGCATTACCCAGACGGATGGGCAAATCATATTTCTTGCCATTTGCCTTATACCATGTTACGCCATTGTCAAAGGAACGGGCGTAGCATAGGTCGTGGTTGGTTTCCACATGCCAAGTCTCGCGCCAGACCCACGACAGATGGATGGTTCCAAGCTCATCTACATATAGCTGCCAGTAAGCATTGCGCTTGTTCTCGCCATCAATCAGCACATCCTGCACACGGCTCCATTTCTTCTCTTTCAAGGAATAGCGGTTCATCACCAGGTTGCCTCGGCCGGAAGAACCGGAACGGTATGCAAACAGCAGGTCGCCTCCGGACAGCAGATAAAACTCCGGATAGGTTACATTGCCTTCATCCACGCCCGTCATGGGCTCCTTCTCACCCAATTCCAGCGAATGGGGTGCAATGCTGCGACAGTAGTTCAAGGGCTGTCCGTGATGGTCGAAGGCTACATGAATATACCCGTCACCGTCCAGCATCATGCTGATGACGTTATGGGCATCCTTCACATTCCCTTTATACTGTGTACGGTGCAGTGTCCACTGTCCGGCATGGAGGTTCCGTTTTCCAAGAGTCAGGAACCCTTCCGCATCATAGTAACTGATGTATTGCTCGTCACCTTGCGTCACCAGCGAATTATTACGGAATACGGCGGTGTTGACGGAAGTCTGGCTGTATCCTTTCCCCACTTCCACCAGATGCGTTTCGGGAAGGACACCGGCAGCACCCTGCGCACAGAGTGCCACCGGAAATCCACCAATCCCCCAAACAATTAATATAAATACTATAAAAAATGAATCAGTCTTACTCATAATAGGCATGGTCTTTGGGGAATTCTTCACCACCCCACGCCTTTTTCGAGGTCCATGCCTGCGGAGCATCTGTCCAGAACGGATGGTCGGCGGGCAAGCCCAGGGGCAAGAATGCCAGGGAAGCCATGTAAAGGCTGCCGTTGTTAGTATACCAGTCGGAGATATGAGGCTGGGAACCATTGAATCCCAATGTCAGAAAACCTTTCTCGTTGAAGTTCCGGTTGTCACCGAACATACGGTTGATGACAGCTGTCATGGCAGCACGTACCTGTCCGTTCGACAATTCCTTGGGCAACCATCCACGCCATGCCAACAAAGCCAATGGTTGGAGGGTACCGGTGCGGTAGGTAATGGAACGCCCGAATACGGGGAAGGCCCCCTCGGGAGAGATGAAACGTTCCAGAATCATGCCGAAACGCTGCATGCGCTTCTGGGCACGCTGGAAATTGCAATCCGGCGCATTCCATATCTTATTTTTTCCACTGTTCGTAAAGACTTCCAGACACTCCACATACATGGGATGGAGTACGAAGCTGTTGTAATAGTCAAAGGCAAATCCCGGTCCGTCGCTATAGAAGCCGTCACCTACATACCACTCTTCCACCTTGCGCAGAGCGGAGACAATACGGTAAGCATCACTCTTGGCACCAGCCTTGCGCAGGAAACATTCTACCGTAGACGAGAACAGCAGCCAGTTGGTATAAGGAGGGTCCACACGGCGCAACTGGGTGAACTCTTCAATGTAACGCCGTTTAGTCAAACTATCCAGAGGCACCCACAAAGCATCGTATCCTCGCAGGAAGCTTTCAGCAACATAAGCGGCATCGACCAGCGGCTGTCCCTCTTTCCGCCAAAGTAGGTAATCCTGACTTTCCGGGTCTACCGCCTGCGCATAACTTTTCAATGCCCACTCGCGGAGCTGCCTGCGCTGCTTGCCTTCGGCAGTGTCATCGTCCGGCAAAGAGAGCCAGGGTGCCAACCCCGCCATCAGACGTCCGAAACATTCCATATAGGTCACCCGTTTGTCGCGTCCATCCCAAGTGGGGCTAAGCTCCACCTGCATATTTTCCTGGAGCTTCCCTTCACTCATATTGCTCAGTACCGGAGCAGCCATTTGATACAACACCCCGGCCCAAAGTTCGCGGTCTGTCACTTCCTTCTCTTTTTTCTTCTTGGCAGCCATTTCCTGAGCGGGCAGCAATAAAACTGCCACCAGCAGCAGCCATAAGTAGTTACTTTTTCTCATGATATTATTTAAGTTTGTTTTTCAATACTGCAAAATTACCCCATTCCCGGTAATTTCGGGGGCACTATTGTTTCAAAAAGGGGTAAATATCGGTCATTAGTACCCCAAAAGCTCAGAAATCACAAGAAAAAGCCTAAGATTAAGCCGTGCTACGACGGAAGTGAATAAAGTATTTGCCGCTATATTTGTTTCTTCATGAACTGCACCAGTACGAGGGCAATGCAATAAGCTATAATCTGTTCAAACCAAAAGTCAAGTCCTTCAAACATATTACTCATTATTTTAATAGACACCCATTCCTTTTTCTGATAACAAAGGAAAGGAGTTTATTCGGAATAATGAATTTCCATACGACTCAAAAAATGTTCATTTTTCCGGATTACAGACAAAACTGAGAATATCCACCAAGACACTGACTACTTCCATATTACATTAAATGTCCCGAAAACCGATATATTCTCCTGCCAAAAGACTATTTTTGCAACAAATATCCATAAGCATACCATGGCAGGCATCTATATTCATATACCTTTTTGCAAGACACGCTGTATCTATTGCGATTTTTATTCCACCACTCGCAGCGAATTGAAGCAGCAGTACATCCGTGCCTTGTGCACTGAACTGAAAACCCGCAAGGGTTATCTGAAGGAAGAACCGATAGAGACCATCTACTTTGGCGGAGGAACTCCCTCACAGCTCGCTCACGAAGATTTCGAGCAGATATTCCGGACTATCAAAGAGGTGTATGGAACAGAACATGCCGAAGAAATTACCCTCGAGGCCAATCCCGACGACCTGACGGAAGAATATGTGTCCATGCTGCGCACCCTCCCCTTCAACCGCATAAGCATGGGGATACAGACATTCGACGCCCCCACCCTGAAACTGTTGAACCGCCGGCACAATGCCGCGCAAGCCATCGCAGCCATACACCGCCTCCGCCAAGCCGGCTTCCGGAATATCAGCATCGACCTCATCTATGGACTACCGGATGAAACAGACCAACGGTGGGAACGCGACCTGCAACAAGCCGTCGGCCTTGATGTGGAGCATATCTCCGCTTATCATCTGACTTACGAAAAAGGCACCCGCATCTACGAAATGCTGCAGAGCCATCGTATCAGCGAAGTGGACGAAGAGAGTAGCCTGCGCTTCTTCTCGGCGCTCATGGACACCCTGGGAGCCGCGGGGTATGAGCATTACGAAATATCCAACTTCTGCAAGCCCGGCATGTACTCACGCCACAACACTGCTTACTGGAAAGGCATTCCGTATTTGGGCTGCGGCCCTTCCGCCCACTCCTTCAATGCGGAGACAAGGGAATGGAACACAGCTTCTCTGGAAGGATACATAAAGTCCATTGAAGAGGGGCACCGTTCCTCCGAAACAGAAATTCTGGATAAAGTGACCCGTTACAATGAATACATCATGACTTCCCTGCGTACCATGTGGGGAATCTCCCTGACATATACGGAAGAAGCCTTCGGCACAGAGTTGTGCCAATATTGCACGAAAATGGCAGCCCCCTACCTCCAAAGCCACAAACTGGAGATGCAGGCAGACCGCCTGCGCCTGACCCGGGAAGGCATCTTTGTTTCGGACGGCATAATAAGCGACCTGATGTTCATTGATTAACAGCAAAACCGGGAGACTGCATGACCGAACAAGAAGTCAGACGCTACTTGCGCCAAATGAAGGAAGAAGACTCGGAACGGGCTTTCCACAGTTTCTACAATCTGTGCTACGACCGCTTGTTCCGTATTGCCTGCTATTTCGTGAAGCACGAAGAATGGGCGCAAGAAATTGTGCTCGACGTCTTCATGAAGCTTTGGGAACAACGCGCCCGGCTGCCGGAAGTGAACAACATAGAGGATTACTGCTTTATCCTTACCAAAAATGCCTCCCTCAATTACCTGGAAAAAGAGAACCGGCACCCTACACTTTCGTCCGAACAGCTTCCCGAACTTTCCGGCCAAGCCGATTCCCCCGAAGACACTCTTATCAGCGAAGAACTGTTTGCCCGATATGTCAAGGCGCTCGACCGCCTGCCGGAGCGTTGCCGTGAAGTATTCATCCGCCTGCGCGAAGAGAAACAAAGCTATGCACAAGTGGCAGAGGAGCTAAACATCAGCACAAAGACAGTAGACGCGCAACTGCAAAAAGCACTCACAAGACTCAAGGAAGCATTGCTGACGGAGTGAACTCTGCTTCATCTTCCTTGCAAGAAGCCGCATATGCATGTATGAGATGTACATCTCGAGCTGCATGAGATACACATCTCGCACAACATGAGATGCACATCTCGAGCACACCTTCCCTATTGATTGAAACAGAGAAACAAGGAAGTCATACGTAGGCAGGACGGACTTTCACGGACAAAGAGCTTTAGATTAACATTATTTCAGGATATAGGCATAGGGAATTCCTGAAAAGGAGCTGTCTTTACATGCAGAAAAGGAGTCATAGGCTCTTAATAAATTGCCAAAAATGAAAGTGAATAACGAGAATTTCGACAAGGTACTGAACAAACTGGTTGCTTCTACCCGTTCCCCACGAGGACGCTTTACGGCAGAGAACAGCTGGAGGCTGCTGGAAAGCCGTTTGCTAAAGCGCCGCAGCATGAAGCGGTTCTGGATGCGTACAGCCAGTGCCGCAGCCGTAGTCCTGCTCTGTGTAACGAGCTGGGCAGCCTATCAGTTCTTATACGTAGCACCACCACGGGAAGCCATTCCCACAGAAGCCATACATACTACCGAGGAAACCCAAGTAATCCATAGCGTACTGACATTCGATCAGCAACCCTTGCAGGAAATCGTCCGTCAACTTTCCGAAACGTTCCGTACCGATATACGTATCGAAGGAGACAGCCTGAAGAACTATCATATGACAGCTACCTTCCGCGAAGGGGAGAGTCTTACAGAAATCCTCGACCTACTGAAGGACGCCGGCAACTTTACCTATAAAAAAGAAAACAACACTATTATCCTTACTACTAAACTTAACTGACAATGACCAGCTCTACTATCTGTTCGCACCACCGCATCAGAACCGTACTTCTGATGTGTGTGGTTCTTTTAAGCGCCTCACTCCATGCACAGGCACAAAACAAGGAAACACGTATAAACCTGAATATCCGTAACGCAACTTTAGAGAGTTTCGTGAAGCAACTGGAAAATGCAACCGGATTCTCCTTCATCTATGGGGAAGAAGTAAAGCTCACGCACCGCATCACACTGGAGATGAAACAAAAGAACATCAGTGAGATATTGCAACGTGCCTTTGAAAACGAACCCATCACGTTCGAAATATCCGGAAAGCACATTCTACTCCATAAGCGGCCCGTGCCGCAGAAACCCGTTAGCCGTAAGTTCACCATCAGCGGATACGTGACCGACGGAGCGTCTTCCGAGACGCTGATTGGTGCCAATATCCTTGAGAGTCGTCGTTCCACAGGTACTGCCACCAATCCTTTCGGTTTCTATTCCCTCACCCTGCCGGAAGGGGAAACGGAACTGGTTTTCTCCTACCTGGGCTACGAAAGCCGGCATAGCCGGTTCGAACTGACGAAAGACACCTTACTCAACGTCAGGCTGGACAGCAATAACCAGCTGGCAGAGGTCGTGGTGCTCTCGGACAAGCGGGAGGCCGGCATAGAAAGCACAGCCATGGGAGCGCATGAGATACCGATGACACAAATCAGGCATACCCCGTCCATATTGGGAGAAGCCGACCTGCTGAAGACCATTCAGCTGATGCCGGGTGTGCAAGCCGGTATGGAAGGTTTTGCAGGCATGTATGTGCGAGGGGGAGGTCCCGACCAAAACCTGGTTATGCTGGACGGAATTCCAGTTTACAACGCAGACCACCTGCTGGGAGTATTCTCCATCTTTACGCCCGAAGCGGTAAAGAACACCACACTCTTCAAAAGTTCTTTTCCTGCCCGCTACGGCGGGCGTCTTTCGTCTATAGTAGATGTACGGACCAACGACGGGGACATGCATAAATACCACGGCGCATTCAGCATAGGCCTGCTGACGGACAAACTGCATATCGAAGGCCCTATCTGGAAAGAACGGACCTCCTTCAGTTTCAGCGCACGAGCCATCCCCACCCTATTCTTCAAAAATCTCATTGTAGACAAAGACGACACCTATTCCGACAAATACAACTACTATTTTTACGACGTCAATGCAAAGGTCAATCATAAGTTCAGCGACCGTAGCCGCATCTTCCTCAGTTTCTACAAGGGGAAAGACCACTATCATTATGACAGTGACTACCACGGTGACAATTACGACAACAGCATTAAGAATTATTCCAAGGACAACAGCCATCTGAATTGGGGAAACACCATCGCCTACGGCCGCTGGAACTATGTATTCAACAGCAAGCTGTTTTGCAACACCACCGTCTCATACAACAAATATGAGATGGGGCTGGACGGAAACATGGAAGATACCTATACTGTCGCCAATAAAGTACAAGACAGATACTATTACTCCTCCAAGTTCAACTCCGGTATCCGTGACTGGAGTGCGCGTATGGACTTTGACTACACCCCCATGCCGCAGCACCACATCAAGTTCGGTGCAGAGTACATCCACCATACGTTCCGTCCGGGAATAGCTACCTCGAAAATACAAGATATAGATAATGGCGCCCTCCAGGAAGATACGGTTTACAATACCAGCAACAGCCATGCCATACGCGGACAAGAAATCTCCCTTTACGCCGAAGACAATTTCAATGTAAACGCCAGGCTCAGTCTGAATGCAGGTGTACGCACATCGCTGTTCCACACACAAGGGAAAAGCTACTATTCGCTGCAGCCCCGCCTTTCCGCCCGCTATGACCTCGGACAAGGATATTCTGCCAAAGCATCCTATACGTGCATGGCACAGTATGTGCATCTGCTGTCCTCTACTCCGCTGTCTATGCCTACCGACCTCTGGGTACCCATTACCAAAGACATCAGTCCGATGTATGCCAACCAGTTCTCCATAGGAGGCTACTATTCCGGACTGCCGGGTTGGGAGTTCTCCGTCGAGGGATATTATAAACAGATGAAACACATACTTGAATATCAAGACGGTGTATCCTTCTTCGGCACCTCTACCAACTGGGAAGAAAAAGTGGAAATGGGGCGAAGGCCGCTCCTTCGGTCTGGAACTGATGGTACAGAAAACATTGGGCAAGACTACCGGCTGGCTGGCATATACCCTATCCAAGACCGATCACCGTTTTAAGAACGGTACCATCAACCAAGGCCGATGGTTCCCCTACAAATATGACCGCCGCCACAGCATCAGCCTCAATCTCAGCCATAAGTTCAGTGACCGCATTGATGCAGGAGCTTCCTGGATATTCAATACCGGTGGATGTATCACTATCCCCGAAAAGGCAACAATCATCATCCGGCCCGATGGCTCTATTGAGGAAACCGGTTACATCTCCCGGCGTAACAATTACCGCCTTCCCGCCAGCCATCGTTTGAATCTCGGCGTCAACTTCAACAAGAAGACCAAACATGGTATGCGTACCTGGAATATCAGTATCTACAATGCATACAATGCCATGAATCCGAACATCGTTTACAGCAAATACAAAAATGGATACAACGTATACTACGATGATTTCTACGAAAGTATTTATCATGGAAATACCGGGCAGAAGAAAGCTCAAACTGTCATCAAGAAAATAACAATACTGCCTTGTATTCCTTCTGTTACCTATACTTATAGATTTTAAAAACAAATCCGGCATATGAAAACAAAAATGAAATTACACCTTATTATATACATAACTATTGTAGGCTTCCTAACAGCCTGCGAAAACGAGATTCCTTACAATCCCGGACAACAAGATCCGCAAATCATCATGAACGCCTTGCTCGAAACCGGACAAGCTGAGAATGATGTCTATCTCCATTTAGGCGAGGGCTATAGTATTGAACATTTGAACGAAGCAACTCTTTTCCTCTACATCAATGGCAAAATAGCAGAAACTCCGAAAGCGGTTTCCCCGGAAGAAATTTATGGGCATCTGGAAGGAGAACTTGATAAGGACATTTATGAATCATTACTGAAAAGTATACGTTTCAAGAAATATCGTCTGACCAGCACACTGCATCCCGGCGACAACATACGTCTGGAAGCCACTGCCGAAAACGGGAAATACCATGCCAGTGCCGAGGTCACCGTGCCACAACCGATAGAGAGCCTGCACGTGGACACTTGCTTGGCCTACCTGCGCGAGTACAGCGGACAAACCCTTTACCGCCAATACAAAATTACATTGCAAGACCGCCCCAACGAGAAGAACTACTACCGGCTGGACATTTGGAATGACCGTAGTTACTATTGCAAATGGAAAGAATACCTGGAAGATGAAAACGGCAGCCTCATCAAAGTGGAAGACGAGGACGGCTCTTGGCATTGGGCCTTCATACCCAGAGACACCACCATCCTTGCTCCCCGGCAGAACGAAATCATTAACCGGGAAGATGTTATACTGACTGACGGCCATCCCGGAAACTATGATGATGAAGAAAATGAATTGTTTCCCACCATCAATAACAAATACAATATATTCAATGATAACACTTTCCGTGATTCGTATGCCACATTAAAAGTATATACCCCTCTCTACCAAGAATATTATCCGGTAGAGGGACACTACTACGACCATATATCCCGCAAACAAACCATCACCGTACGGCTGCTTAGCATCACTGAAGCCGAATACCGCTACCTGAAAGCCTTAAACTGCCTGGATGATGGGGATTACGACGATGCTTTAATGGAACCTATCAGTCTGCCTTGCAACGTCATAGGCGGATTAGGCTTTGTGGGAGTCTGCTCTGAAAGCAGAGTAATCATAGAATTGCCCGAAACTGTTTGGCAATAACATTTTGACTAATAAAAATCCTTTTATCCATTACAATAAACTGAATTTCATTTAACCTACATTACATTCGTATTACAAAAAGCATCCAAATAAAGCATTTTCACACTACAAAATTGATTTAAGTCAAGAAATGAAGGTATAAACTACACTTTTTTACGTATTCATTTTTGTGTTATAAAACATATACCTATATTTGCATAGGTAAAAAGAAAAAGCTAAGCGCTTAGAGAGTTTTCAATAGGTATTAGATTGAGATTAGTTTTTAGGAATAACAATTAAAAAGTAGGTATTATGAAACGTTTAGGATTAACATTAGTGGCAGCAGTCTGCCTGACTGCTACAACATTTGCAGCAGGAAACCAACCTACAACTGCAAAATGGGAAGGTAACATCAACATAACAAAGTTGAGCAAGTATTTGAATCTGGATTCCAACCAGCATGAAGAAGTGGCAAACATCTGCGAATATTTTACAGAACAGATGGAACGCGCTACAAATTCCAAGAAGAATCAGGAGAAGTTACTCCGTAATGCAGTTTATGGTAATCTGAAGTTGATGAAAAAGACTCTGAATGAAAAGCAGTATGCTGATTATGCCAGAGTATTGAACGTCACACTGCAGAACAAAGGTATCGAAGTGAAATAAACTTCGCTTCTGATAAATACGAAAATAGTATTTGATAAATAAAAAGGCATTGGACTTTAGAGGTTCAATGCCTTTTCTTTACGTCAACGCCACCAAAACCTGCGGCGTCAACTCCCTAACCAAATAATTCTTATCACTTTACAAGCAGAATCTGTCTTGCAGCTCTTTCTTATACTTTCTGGAAACCAGCAGTTCCGTCACTTTGTCAAATGGTGGATAAAGCATGCATTTGCTATCCTTTATAATCATCAGATAATCAATATTGATAATATACGATTGATGTATCTGCACGAAACTGGATGAATATTGAGTAATCTGCTCAGCAGTCATTCCGCGACGCAACACCAACGGCGGCTGGTTGTTTAGTATCACTCCCATTGTTTACGCTCGGAACAATAGCGAAAAAAGCCGATTTCAGCCGGACGCAACGCACGCATATCATTAGTTGGCGTAAATACGATAAATGTCTGTCCGGTATGCAACGGTGCACCAATGGGATATGACATTCTCTGCCCGGCCTCTGCCTGCTCTACAAAACGCGCAAGAATATCCCGCAACTCCTGCTCTTCAAAAGGTTTCAGCAGATAGTCGAACGCAGCCTCCCGGATAGCCTGAATCATGTACTTATCATAAGCCGTATAGAAAACAATCCGCATGTTCCACGAAACACTGTCACGTATTTCCTGCAGTAATTCCATTCCAGTCATGTCCGGCAGTTCCACATCCAAGAACAACAAATCCGGCTGTACCTTGGCAATGAGTTTTTTCCCTTGTTTACCATTACGGGCAGTTCCTTTCAAAAAGAAGCGTGCATCCTTTCCCAATTCAAAACTCAGATTCTCAAGAGCCACCTCATCGTCGTCAACTATTGCAACCTTATATTTATCCATGTTCCTTTTATGTTTTTCTTCTCGCGAATATATACATAATCCTACTCCCATACAAAGCAATAGAATGTCATTTACGGACTATTTGTCTGTAAATATGCCTATCCTTGCAAAAAATAAGATTAAACGGTTCTTTTAAATTCTGTAATCGTAGTTGTCAGGCAGCCAGAAAGTCACCTCACAGCCCATCTCACCACTCTGTAGAGAGACATTGTACACCGAAACATCAATGGCCTCCTTGTTCTTATTGTTGAGAATCTGAATGGTCTGCATAATGACTTTCATTCCCGTCCCCGTGCCCCGGTTCCGACTGTCCGGACGATAACCGCCACCATTATCCGTTATCTTTATACAGATACCGCTTCCCCGGCGGCAGACCGAAACCCAAAGATTACGTTCACCTTCCTTCTCGCGCAACGCATGCTTCACTGCATTTTCAACCGGAATTTGAATCATCATAGACGGAATCCTTATTTGCTCCGGCTGCACATCCTTTTCTATCTTCAGTTCCGAATGAAAATCCGGACCTAAAGAACGGCGTTCCAGATTAATATATGTTTTCACAAAATCCAGCTCCTCTGCCAAGGTTACACACAGTTGTTCCGCCAATTCCAGATTGCGACGCATCAGTTTTACCAGCGACGAAAGCTCTTGCTTTCCTTCCACATTCCGCTCCGCCATCTCCCGGTTCAGCACATTGAAGATGAAATGAGGGGACAAGCGGTTACGGATATTCTCCAGACGAAGTGTAGAGACTGTGCGATGATTCCGTGCAAGCAACAAAGCACGTTTCTTTTTGCTGTACAGATAAAGGAAAACCGCCGTCAATATAGATACAACAGCTACAGCAAACACGACAAACTGTGTCTGCCTCAGCACCAGCACCTCGTTTTTCTGCTCCTGAAGCAAAACCCGATGTGCCATCAAGGTAGAATCCTGCTGATAACGCAAAGTCAAGTCTGCCGTACGCATCCGGACACGCTCATTCCTGATAGAATCATCAAGCTGGTTGTTCCTCTGCAGATAGTGATAAGCCCTCTTGTAGTTGCCGGTTTCCTCGTAAAACTGCTGAAGGTATTTATTACGGATATGTACCATATCAGGGTCGATGCCCGGAGGGACTACACTCTCGGACAATAAACGACGTGCCTCTTGAAAGTCTTTCTGAAGCAGAGCCAATTCTATTTTCTGCGTATCGATATAATATAGTGCAGTACTCACCCCCATTTCCTCAAAAAAAAGTTGGCATTCATTTATATATTTAACAGCCAAATCAACCTTATTCAGTTGAAGATAACAGTCTCCTAAATTCAACCTCCCCAGATTAAGTTCAAAACTCATATCAGCATATCCTTCGACTAAATCAATAACCTTTTGGAAATATTTTATCGCTGTCTGGTAATCCTCCCTATAATAGTAAGAAGTCCCTCTATTATTCAAATAAATATATTTTTCATAAGGTAGCATACTGTCATAGCTTTCTCCTGCTAGATTATAATAGTAATCACACTGTTCAAAATCACGCATGGTAACATATACTTGTGCCAAACCATAATAAATGGGAGGTTTCTTGGTAGAAGCTATATGCAAAGAGTCGCACATCAATAAAGCTCTCCTATACCAAGCTGCCCCTATATCCAATTTTCCTAAACGGTTATTCGCATCAGCAAGATTCATCAAAATATCCGGCACCACTTCAATCCTAGTCCCTCTCATCCGTAATTCATAAGCCTTCCGGAAACAAATTTCGGCAGAATCCATATTCCCAACACGTGCAAAGATATTTCCCTTCATATTGAAACATTCAGACTCCAAATCTGCCATTTGAGAAGAACTATGCTGCCTTTCTATAAAGTCATGTATCTGCTGGATTACGATTTGTGCCGAATCAAGCTGTGAAGTAATCAAAAATGTTTTCAGTGTCATTGCCAGATAATTATACTTGACCAAGCTATCCTTTGCCTCTTCCATCTTTTGAAAAGCCTTCAACCTTACCTTTCGGGGCACAATGGCCACAGAATCTCCATTTATATGGGAAAAATCCTCAAAAGCTCTCATTTCTGTGTATACGTCCTCTTTATCTCCGGGCGCACAAGCTCCTAGAAGCACAAACCCTAATATCCAATAAATATAAAATCGAATTCGCTTATCCATCCTCTCTCCCATGTTTCTCGTAATTAGATTATTTATTCAATACATCTGCAAACTTAAAATATTTTTGCGAAATACCGTCAAGCATAAGGCGTATTTCTCAACCACAAAAGAGCATACGCTACCGCTTTATTAAAACGAAACAAAAAATCACATCATAGTACAATATTTAGCTACATAAGCCATTAAAACAACATTTTAGTACATTTCAAACTTTTTCTCATTTTCTTATTTACATTTTTATTAATTACTTTGTGGATAAAGAATTGCGAATATACTCAATCAAACAAAATAATACAATCACACAAAGAAAGGCTGTTTCCAAAAGAAAACAGTTCTTTTACATAATTTATAAGTTCTATGTTAGACAGTGGACAAATCATAGCAGATAGATACGAGCTACTCAAACAACTAGGAAGAGGAGGATTTTCTGAAGTTTGGCTGGCACAAGACAAACTTACGGATGTTAAGGTCGCCATAAAAATATATGCTCCGGGGATGGGGCTTGACGATGCGGGGATATCCCTTTTCACACAAGAGTTCTCCCTCGTATTTGATATGAATCATACCAATTTACTGCATCCTACTTATTATGACTGCTGGGAACGGATGCCATACCTGATTTTGCCTTTTTGCAAAAACGGTTCGGCCTTCCAATACCTTACTGACAACAACCGGATAACAGAAACGGAAAGCTGGCATTTGCTCCATGATGTTGCAGAGGGACTGGCTTATCTTCATGCAAAAACTCCCCCGGTTATCCATCAGGATATAAAACCCGATAATATTCTGATTAATGATGAGAATAGGTATATGATTACGGATTTCGGAATCAGCGCACGGATTAGAAGTACATTACGCAGGAACCAAGGCCAAGAATCCAGTGGAGGAACTTTGGCCTATATGGGACCAGAACGTTTTGGTCCATCTCCCGCCCCTATTATGGCTAGTGACATTTGGTCATTGGGAGCAACAATGTATGAGCTTCTAACCGGTATGCCGCCCTATGGCGATCATGGAGGCGTATTGCAAAAAAACGGTGCAGACATTCCACTTATCAACGAAGACTTTTCTCAAGAATTAAAGGATATCATTTACAAGTGCCTTGCCTTAAATCCATGGGACAGACCCACAGCCAGACAAATTGCAAACTACACTTCCCAACATATCAATGGAAGTCCCGTCCCCTTTAGTCTGTCAAACAACAGCCATGATACTTTGCAAGAGGAAGAGGACAAAACCCATGAGGATTCCATTAGCGCACACTCTTCTGACATAAATAAGATGTCACCCTATCAAGACAAAGGGAAACGCAAAAAAGTTATAGTCGTAGCAGCAATCACAGCTATATTCGCAACAATTGTCATCATCTTTTCGCTAATAAGCGGCAAAGAACCAGTAGTGGAATCCATACCGGAACCGACTCCAACGATTGATTACGACCAAATGTGTCTGTCAATCATTCAAGAAGGCGAAAACTCTAAAATACAAGGAGATGTTTTCCGATTTGACATTGACACTTTAAAGCAAAACAATGATTCCGTATTTGAGGATTTTTACATAAATGCCATTGGCAAATACCGCCAAATAAATTACTACAAAGATTCCATCTCCGCGAAAATATACTTAAATGCAACAGAACTGAAACAGCAAGTAGAGGCCATACTGGATTCTGCCTATCATGTTTTTAAAGAAAAGGCAAATATCATGAAAGACCTTGACCAAGCCGTAGCAGCCCAGGCTTTTGAAGACCGTGCAAAAAAAATAGAACCATATATAAACATAGACAACAATGAAAATGAATAAACTTATCAGACTGATTGTTTTAGCGTTCGCTCTCTCTATGCCAATAAGTATATGGGGGCAATGCGCCTCCATCTATCAAAAGGGAGAGACATACATGAAAAGAGGAAGATACAGAGACGCTATTAAAAGTTTTAAAGCAGCCATGAAATGCGACAGCAATCTGGAGCAAGCATGCAAAAATAAAATCAAAGAGTGTGAGGAAAAAATAAATCCCGCTCCCAAGCCAGCGCCTCCTGCCGAAATCACCAGACTTACCATAGACAGAAAAAGCCTGGAATTTGGGTGTGAGACAAAGACTGCAGAAAGTATAAAAATAGAAAGTCTTCCAGAACAATGGACTGCAATATCAGATGCAGACTGGTGTCAAGTGACTCCCGGTGAGAAGAAACTCTCCATAAGCTGCCAGACCAATTGGCTGACTACCGAACGTAAAGCCACCATTACAATCAGTAATGAAAAGATGAAAGCTACGGTCAGTGTTACCCAAGGTGGCCAAGAAGAATTCATTAATATCGCATTAGATAAATTGGAATTCGGCTCCAAAGGAGAAATTAAGGAACTGCAAGTAGACTCCAATGCCGAATGGGAAGTTGCAGATATTCCTGAATGGTGTGAAGCTATAGCAAAAGACCGTGGCAAACTCATTCTAAAAGTGGGAAAAACCAAGAAGGCCAGAGAAGGAACTCTCATAGTTAAAAGCAAAGGAGGAAAAATATCTTCAATTATTCTCTCCCAGAAAAAGGGAGGTCTATTCTAAATTCATGGTAAACCGACAATGGTGAGAAACTCTGATTTATACAAAGTAATTCCATTATTAAAGTAAAATCTTATGAGATGTATGAATTGCGGTTGGGACAACCATTCCAACACAACAGTATGCCTGAAATGCGGGCAACCTTTGCGAATGCCGGAGAATTATGCCAACAGTCAGGACATTTTTATTTCAAAAGAAGGCCATGGAGAAGCTATACCCAAACCGACAGTATTGAATGTCAGCTCCAATGAAGAAAAATGCAGAAAAACTGTGGTGTTTTCCACAACAAATGAAGAAGAGAATCATTCTACTGTTGTACAGCCAATTATAGAATGTCCCAATTGCAATTACCCGGTAGTAGGAGATTTCACAAGTTGCCCCTGCTGCGGAACTCCATTGAAAAGAGCAAACATATCAACAAACAATGAATACAAAACAATAAGAGTAGAAGAGGAAGCACCTTCCGTTTCTGAAGAGAAAATGCTCTGTCATGAATGTGGAAGTAAGATAGCAATAACCTGCTCTTTTTGCCCGAACTGCGGTGTCCGCGTACATCGGCCAACCATACGCCGACAAATAAAGAACATCACAGAGACAGAACCGGAAACCAAACCTCACTGTTCATTAACAATTATACCGGAAGAAGAAGAGAACATTCTTCCGAAAAGATTTGAATATGAAGGGAACTCCATCATCTTGAACCGGGAAAATACAGAAATGTCTAATCGTACAATCACCTCAAAGGAACAAGCTGAAATAGTTTTCGATGATGGTCATTGGTATCTGCTTGACCGAAGTATGCTCCAAACGACCTATATCCAGATAAACAGAAAAATAGAAATCATACCGGATGATATCATTGTACTAGGCGACCGAAGATTCAAGTTTGAATGTGACTAAATATAACTCTTGTGAATAACCGGACTGTCGACAGATGTGATTATAATGTAGGGGAATATATCAATAACCGTTATAGGGTTTCCCAAACATTAGGCGAAGGTTCATTCGGTAAAGTATATCGGGTTACGGACAGCGCAAGCAAAGATTATGCGCTTAAACTACTGAGATTATGGGAAGTTCCTCCTGAAATACGTAAACCATTAATGGAACGTTTCGAGATGGAATTCAAAACTGGGCAAATTGATTGTGACTATTTAGTGCGTTCATTGGACTACGGTACAGTTGGAGGCAACCCTTATATTGTAATGGAATACTGTTCCGGAGGAGATTTAACACCTTATTTAGGTTCTGGAAGCAGTAAGATTCCTCTAATTTGCCAACAAATTCTAATAGGTTTACATGCTTTGCATACCAGAGGCAAGGTTCACCGTGACCTAAAGCCGGAGAATGTCCTTTTCAAGAGTAACGGAATTGCTGCGTTGACAGATTTCGGTATAGCAGGGGATAGAAACAAACGTATGACTGAACGCAATATTTTTGGTAAACCCAACCAAATCTTCGGGACTTATGCATATATGCCGCCAGAACAAGTGAACCGCATGCGAGGTGAGGCCACTGTCCTACCCACTACGGACATTTTTTCTTTTGGAGTATTAGCCTTTCAATTATTAACTGGCAGTTTGCCCTTTGGCGAATTGAGCAGTCATAATGAATTGGCACTATACCAGAAACGTGGGAAAAATGGAGATTGGAACCGGCAGAAATTGACACAGTTGAAACATAGAGAGCAGTGGCAGCAACTCTTTGCAGGATGTCTTAATCCAGATTTCAAAAAACGTTTCCAGTCTGTGCAAGAGGTATTGGAACACCTGCCAGCAATAAGCCAAGTCCCTATGGAAAGAGGATATTGTCCACCACAAACAGTCAATGGTTTCTGTATACGTATTATGCAAGGTGAAGAGTACGGAAAAATATATCAATTAAGTGAACTTATAAAATATGGCAATAGAATCCTTACTATCGGGAGAGAACGCGACAATCTGCTACATATAACGGAACAGCAAAGTGCCTATATATCACGCCATCATTGCACAATAGAAACAAATCCCGCCACTGATAAATGGATTATTCGGGACGGGCAATGGCAGAAGGAGTTAAAGTTGTGGCAGGAGTCCAGTAATGGGACTTATGTCAATTCCACCCAAGTCACCAAACAAGGGCATATACTGAAAATTGGAGATATCATCTCCATTGGGGATGTAAAAATGAGATTTGAAAACTATTAATTATATATCAAGTAGTATGGATACACAAAATTACAAACGTACCTTAGCCGGCTCAGTAGGGGCTGGTATGGGGGCATTAATGGGTGCTTCCGGTAGAACTTACTTTATTTTGGAGCACAAGACCTCTTCAAAGTATCATCAAGCGGGAGAATCCCAAAAAATCATTGTCGACCAAGTAGAATTAGGTAGAGACGCTTCCTGCCAAGTACGCTTTGATGAAAGTTTCGAAACAGTTAGCCGCAAACATGCTGCAATTGTACGCGACGGTGAAAACTGGAAACTTATCCACCTTTCACACTCCAATCCGACATTGGTCAACGGACATCCTATAAATGGGTCCTACTATTTACAAACAGGAGATGAAATACAATTATCCGTTGGCGGACCACGCTTGGGATTCATTGTTCCACAAGGTCGCCAAGCATTAACTTCCAGCATTGGATTGACTGAGAGAATGAGCCTTTTCCGCAAACAAGCCTTACGCCCCTACAAGACCGCATTAACAATCATGGGAATTGTTTTCGTACTGGCGGTGGCAGGATTGGCTGCCTGGAACTACAGTTTAGGTGTAAAAAATGATTTGTTGGCACAGAAGACAGAAGAACAAGAACTTCAACTGAAAGGATACCAAAACCAATTGGATTCACTGGGGACCGAAAGAGCATCTCTAGAAGCACAGCAACGGGAGTTAGAGACCAAATTACGAAACAGTGACGGTAATGCAGAGGCCTTAAAAACACAGTTGGACAACGTTAATAGTCAATTAAAGAATGTCAATGCAAGTTTCTATAAGGTCAAATCAGACTTGGACAATCTCTCAAACAGCATAAGCACTAAAAGCATTGAGAATTCAAGCAATGCCATTAACGCAAATATACAAGAAGGCACCAGACTCTCCAAAGACCAATATTATGAAGACCCTGATATAGTAGATGAACAAGACAGTAATGCTTCAGGAGATTTGAAAGATTATTATGATTATATCTATACAATTAAAGTCGACCGTATTGAAATCGAATATAATGGAACAAAGTTTGATCCGGGCATACAAGTTTCAGATATAATCTGCGGAACTGGCTTCATGCTATCAAACGGAATGTTTGTAACAGACAGGCAGAATGTCGAGCCATGGATATACTCCAACACAGAGTGGAAAGACCCATGGCGTAAACTATTGGCTGTATACAAAGGAGCAGGATGTAATATCATTATCCATTACCGTGCATACAGTACCAAAGGAACTGGAAAGCCTCTGACATTTACCAGTAGCGATTTTGCCAAAGACGGACGAAATGATGTACAAGTGACCGAAATAGAAGTAGATAAATCCATCAGGGTACAACTAAGGGAACATGGGATAAAATTGACCTATACACGTAGGAAATATATCAGTGTCAGCATTGTTACCCCTGCTGCCAACAGTTGGGCATACATTAGAGGAAAAGGCGTTTATGGTGAGGGATTGCCTTACGACATTACCGCCGCAGACAACATGAGTGGAGGTACAGAAGTTCAAATGGTGGGCTATGCAGGTTATGCTGATATTCATAATCTTACTCCGGCTCATTTCAATGACCATACCAATATAGCCGACACAAAATATGAGACTACCATATTACAGAATCGTGTGGCAGAGCCCGGTTATTATGGTTCTCCAGCATTCCTTCTAGAAAATGGTTCTTACAAAGTAGTGGGTTTCATGGTAGGAAGCATAGAGGGTAAGGATCGTTTAGTACCAATCAGAAATTTAATACATTAAAATTAAACATGTCCGAGATAAGCATTAAATTAGCGGCAGGTACCAATGTTGGTTTAGTCAGGAAAAACAACGAAGACAATTTTGTTGTCAATCGTGATTTATGCCAATCAGAGTGGATTATCCCCCAATCGATAGAACCCATTTCTTTAGGACGGTATGGCAGCATATTGGTAGTGGCCGACGGAATGGGCGGCACCAATGCCGGAGAAGTTGCTTCTGCCATAGCCATTGAGACGGTGCAAAATGCATTCACCCCCGAGAATTTAGGAGATATCGTTACGCAGGAAGGCATTGTTACCTCAGAAGAAGCCGTTGAAGAATTTCTGAGCAGAACTGTCAAAACCGCTGATTTAAATATTGTCAATGCAAGTAAAGAAGATAGTAGTACCCAGGGAATGGGTACTACTATTGTCATTGCTTGGATATTGAACGATAAAGCCTATATCTGTTGGTGTGGCGACAGTCGTTGTTATGTATTCAATGGCAATTCAGGTTTTTGCCGTTTATCTAAAGACCATTCCTATGTACAAGATTTAGTAGATCAGGGAAAACTAGATCCTGAAAATGCGTTTGACCATCCTTACAGTAATATCATTACCCGCTGTTTGGGAGACCCGACCAATCGTTCCAATCCCGATTTCCGCTCCTATAATTTAAAGGATGGCGATACCCTCCTACTGTGTAGTGATGGGTTATGTGGTTTATGCCACGACGAAGAGATAATGCAAATTATAGAAGAGAACCAGGATGATTTAATGACATGTAAGGATAGGTTGATAGAAGCTGCTCTTGAAGCAGGTGGATATGACAATATTACGATTGTGTTATGCCACATCATGCTACAGGATACCGAGCCCAAAGTAAAGTTGAATAATACAGTGTTCAGCAAACCCAACCACCACAAAATCCGGAAAATTCTTCTGTTACTCCTGATACTGGCTTTAGCGGCAGGCTTCTATTTATATAGAAATCCACAGCAATATGCAAAATGGAAAACGATACTATATCAGGCAGATACGGTTCTAGTTACAGAGACAGACACTACTAACACTACCCTAACAGATTGATTACTATTGCGAAACTATGCAACTGAAAAATGGTGATATATTTGCTGAACACTATCAGCTGAAGAAACTATTAGGAGTCGGAAGCTTTGGTGAAGTCTGGCTTGCCCGAAATATATTGGCAGATGTAGACGTTGCCATAAAGTTGTACGGACTGTTGGATGACAACGGCATAAAAGATTTCCGGGAAGAATTCAAACTTGCCTACAAATTACACCATCCCAATCTACTGCACCTTAATCATTTTGATGTTTTTGGACAGTGCCCTTTTTTGGTAATGCCTTACTGTCCCAAAGGGTCCTCAGCGAGCTTGAAAGGCAAAATGTCTGAAAAGCAAATCTGGCGCTTCATACGCGATGTATCATGCGGATTGATGTTTCTTCATAATCAGAATCCTCCTATCATTCATCAAGATATAAAACCCGATAATATTTTGATAGGGGATGATGACAAATTCATCATCTCAGATTTTGGCATCAGCCGTAAACTGGAGCATACTTTTCGTAAAAGTATCAACAAAGTAGAAAGTTCCGGAACACTTGCCTATATGGGACCAGAACGTTTTGCAGAGAAACCACTGATTGTGGCTACCAGCGATATATGGTCTTTAGGGATGAGTGTTTATGAATTATCCACTGGTCTTGTATTATGGGAAGGTATGGGAGGTTGTGTCCAACTGAATGGTGCACATATTCCAGCATTAGATGAGAAATATTCTTCCCAATTGTCCCAGTTTGTTCACGCATGCCTTGCCCTCAACACTTGGGACCGCCCCACAGCCCAACAAGCCTATGAGTTTGCTTGCTCCATACTAAAACAAACAAAGACAGACTCTCCTTCAGTACAGCTGAAGCCTATTGCTCCACTTTTTCCTAAAACAACATCACCACGCCTTAAAGAAAAATCCTGTCCTTCGAACATGCATAAACGCATAGCAGGATGGACCGGCCTTGGTATAGTATTGATTCTATTGCTTGTCAAAGGAGGTTCCATATACTTTAGACACCTTGAAGAAGAGCGCAAGTACGCTGCATGCCGTACAGAAGAAGACTACAGAGATTTTCTAAAAGAATACCCCTCCTCATCTCATGCAAACTTTATAAAACAATTTTTGGGAAACAAGGTAAATCCAATCTCCCCAATAAATAGAGAAGAAAACATCGTTATGGACTCGGTAAAAACGGATACTGCAAAACTTGAACAGTTCCAAGAGGAACCTAAAAAACAGATTGTCCACCCACATCCACAACCTTCTTCACAGCCAGTTCTTCCCATTACTGATATAAGAGAAGTCAGAAGAGAAAATGAAGAACGCCTCTTCTATAGTTGCCAGTCGGTAGCAGATTACGAAGAATATTTGCGAAAATATCCCAAAGGCAGGTTTGTACACAAAGCCAAAAGAGCAATCCAGCAAATAGAATCAGAAATGATGCAGTCCAATCCTTCCACTCAAGAAATACACATAAGGAAAAATACAAGAGTCAATGTCAGACTATAAATAATGAATAGGGCATTCCAACGTTTGAACTGCCCTATTCACTATTCAAATACTTGATTTTATTTAATCGTCACCATCGTCGCCCCAAATCCATACTCCTGGAACGAAGCATCCTGATGGCGGCAGTCAGGATATTTACGTTTCAGCTCGTCCAGCAAGGCTTTACGCAGCACTCCATCTCCCTTGCCGTGAATAAAGACGATGCGTTGTTCGCGCTTTTTCTTGTATTGTTCCATCACTTCACGAAACTTATCCAACTGATAATTCAATATTTCGCTGTTGCTCATACCGCAGGTGTCATCCAGCAACTCGCCGATATGCAGGTCAATCTCGACAATCCCATTCTTGCCGCCACGCTTGATAACCGTCTGCGGTTTGGACGGAGTATCTGCCGTTTTTTTCTGTATTAAAGCCTCCTTCAGTTCCTCTGCCGAAACATACACCTGCTTGGCAGGCTGGTCATTCCGGACAATATCATACACCAAAGCCGGTGTTTCAAAGAAAACCGTCTGCTGGAATGTATGCAGTTTATAGAACTTTACCATATCTATGCGGACTTCCACACTGACAGCCGGTTTCATTGTGAACGCACGGTTATCTTTGAATGCCACCAGCTGTACCATCACACGTTCACGGTCGTTCAACTCGGACTTTTCGAACTCCTCCAGCAGAAGTTTCGTATTCGGCTCTATCAAACCATGCGAACGGACTGTCCAGGACTTTCCTTCAGCACTCGAATAGGTATAATACATATAATAATTACTGTCGTTCACCAAATATGTCTCGAAAGGTGTAGTGCTGACAGCCTTGATATCCTCCGGAACAAAAGCCAGAAAAACATTCAGGATATCTCCACCTTTCATCTCGGGCTGACGATAAACAGATATCTGCGGTTTCTCCAAACGGACCGTTTGAGGCTCTGAAACCTGAGAATCCATAGCAGACGACCTTGCCGCAGTAGCGGCCGTACGCAATTGTTGCTCTTCTTCCCGCTTCTTCTTGGCAGCCGCTTTGGCTGCCGGAGTGGGGATATTATAATCATCGGTCTCTATCACCACACATTCGTTTATGGGCATCGGTATGTCAAAACCGTCGGCATCTTCCACCAACACGATGTTTTTCCCTTGAAATCCTGTCACAACACCGCCCCCAACTTCGCTGAGGAAACGAACTTTATCTCCTATCTTCATAGTAACTTATCTTTTAGTTTGTCTTTTCCTACTTTCTTCCTGCAAAGTTAGGAATTATTTCCCTTATTCTTCAAATCTTCCCAAATATCCGTACCTTTGCAGCCGATATTATAAAGAGAAAGCCATCATGAAAGAAGACCCCAGACATATCAGAATCAGCGAGTTCAACTACCCGTTGCCGGACGAACGCATTGCAAAGTTCCCATTGTCCGTACGTGACCAGTCCAAACTGTTATTGTATCGCCACGGAGAAGTTTCAGAAGACAGATTCACTTCACTGCCGGAGTATCTGCCATCGGGAAGCCTGATGATATTCAACAATACCAAAGTCATCCAAGCACGCCTGCATTTCCGGAAAGAAACGGGCGCACTGATTGAAGTATTCTGCCTGGAACCCATACAGCCGAACGACTACGCCCTCAACTTCCAGCAAACCGAGCATGCCGCCTGGCTCTGCATGGTCGGCAACCTGAAAAAATGGAAGGAAGGCATGCTGAGACGTGAGATGACCGTGAAAGGCAAGCCACTCACCCTAACCGCCGAACGGGGCGAATGCCACGGAACCAGCCATTGGATAAATTTCCGCTGGAATAATCCGGAAGTGACTTTTGCCGACATTCTCGAGGTCTTCGGTGAATTGCCCATCCCCCCCTACTTGAACCGGGAGACCCAGGAAAGTGACAAGGAGACTTACCAGACTGTCTACTCCAAAATCAAAGGTTCGGTGGCTGCTCCTACAGCGGGACTGCATTTCACCCCACGCGTATTGGACGCATTGCGCAATAAAGGAGTAGAATTGGAAGAGCTGACACTCCATGTGGGAGCCGGAACCTTCAAACCGGTGAAAAGTGAAGAAATAGAAGGGCATGAAATGCATACGGAATACATCTCTGTCTCGCGCAACACATTGGAAAAACTCATAGCACACGGCGGCAAGGCAGTGGCCGTAGGAACAACTTCAGTGCGCACATTGGAAAGCCTTTATCACATCGGAGTCACTTTACTGAATAATCCAGAAGCCACAGAGGAAGACTTGCACGTCCACCAATGGCAACCTTATGAAATGTCTGCCAAGGTCACCGCCACCTCTGCAGTGGAAGCCCTGCAAGCCATTGTTGCCTATTTGGACAGACATAGCATGGAGACTCTGCATACCAGCACTCAAATCATCATCGCTCCGGGATATGAAATCAAAAATCGTGAAGGCTATGGTGACTAATTTCCACCAACCGCAAAGCACCTTGCTGCTGCTCGTATCAGCTTTCGTACACGGTGATTGGCAAAAGATTTATAACTATGCACTGGCACATGATTTCCGCTTCCTGAGCTATGGAGATTCATCATTATTAATACCCTGAGCACAATGAACCACGATAACAATCAAGAGATGTTCCCCCTTGTCGACGAACAAGGCAACATCATAGGCGCCGCCACCCGTGGCGAATGCCATAACGGCAGCAAACTGCTGCATCCGGTAATCCATCTTCATGTATTCAATTCCAAAGGTGAGCTGTATCTGCAGAAACGTCCCGAATGGAAAGACATACAACCGGGGAAGTGGGACACCTCCGTAGGCGGACACGTCGATTTAGGTGAAAGTGTAGAGATGGCGCTGAAACGCGAAGTACGCGAAGAGCTCGGCATTACCGACTTTATTCCCGAAACCGTCATGCATTACGTCTTCGAGTCTGCCCGCGAAAAGGAACTGGTCTTCGTACACAAAACTGTCTACGACGGTGAAATACATCCCAGTGACGAGCTGGACGGAGGACGTTTTTGGAGCCCCGATGAAATCAAGGCAAATATCGGCAAAGGTGTATTCACCCCGAATTTTGAAGGAGAGATAGGAAAGGTTATCAACTTGTAGTGGAAGCTGCTTTCTATCAGTTCGCAAAATATTCCTTCATCTTTCTCCTGACCCGTGGAGCAAGTAACAGCAGTGACGTCATCGTAGGCAATGCCATCAAGGCAAAAGCCAAATCCATGATGGCAACCACTGCTCCCAACGGAATCATGGCAGCCACAACAATCATCACCAAATAGAAGTAGTTATAATACTTGGCATTCTCCGCACCAAACAAGAAGTTGGTGCACTTCAGTCCATAATACGAATAAGAGAACATGGTAGAAAAGGCAAAGAAAAAGACCATCACCATCAGCAGATAATGCCCATAGCCGGGAAGGAGCTGCTCAAAAGAATTCAAAGCAATATAAAGGCCTTTTATGCCTCCTTCCGACGCATAGTTTCCAGCTATAAGAATAGGGAAGGCCGTCAATGTACAAACAAGCCCCGAGTCGATGGCCGGTCCAATCATGGCTACCAGCCCCTCACGAATGGGATTGTCATTACGGGAGGCGCCATGCATCATAGAGGCCGTACCTACGCCTGCTTCATTGACGTAGGCAGCACGGCGGGCACCAGTCAGTGCAGTTCCCAAAATTCCACCGATACCGGCTTCCAAGCTGAAGGCAGACTGGAAAAATGGAAGCCAACACTCCCGGCAACTTATCAAAATTCAAACAAAGAATAACGAAGACAAGCAGCATATAGCAAGTAACCATCACCGGCACTATTTTAGCCGAGATAACCGAAATGCGCCGGATGCCACCGATAATGACCGCCCCTACCACCAGGCTGATGACAATACCCATCACAAAACGCAGACCGAGTGTATTCTCTATTCCTGCCGGAGTAGTAAATACCGTAGTGACAGACTCGACCAACTGATTGGCTTGCATTACACACAACGTACCTATCAACCCCACCACCGCAAAGAAATAAGCAAACGGTTTCCAGCGTTCGCCCAACCCATGAAGAATGATATACATCGTCCCCCCTTGCGGTTCTCCGGCAGAATCGTGCCCTTTGTACATAATGGCAAGAGCCCCTTCAAAGAATTTGGTGGACATACCCACAACGGCACTTACCCACATCCAAAAAATGGCTCCAGGACCTCCTACTGTAATAGCGATAGCCACCCCCGCAATATTCCCCATACCCACTGTTGACGCTATGGCGCTCATCAAGGCCTGGAAAGAACTGATTTGTCCTTCGCCCGCCACTTCCGATTTATAGCGCAAGGCCTTTATCGAATATCCGATGCGGCGGAGGGACACAGCTCCGGAATAAAAGAACAAGAAAAGTCCTCCCCCTATCAGAAGGATAAATAAGGGATACCCGCAGACAAAGTCACTGACAGTGGTTATTGCTGAGCCTATAGAATCTAAAATGCCATTCATAGTAGTAGTTTGATGGAGGAGTGCATGGGAAGGTTTAAAAAAAGTCCCACTTCTCTTTCACGGGAAAGTGGGACATTCATTATAACATTTCGTTCGGCCTTATTTAGCCAGGTCTTCAATCACCTTCATAATCTGCTGGCCGATTTCCTCGGCAGCCTCCGGTGTGGCAGCCTCACTATAGACACGGATAATCGGTTCCGTATTGCTCTTACGCAGATGAACCCATTTGTCGGGGAAGTCAATCTTCACACCGTCTATATCATTGATTTCTTCATTCTTATACAGCTCCTTCACCTTGGCAAGAATAGCATCTACATCTGTTTCAGGAGTCAAGTCTACACGATTCTTTGCCATGAAGTATGCAGGATAGGATGCACGGAGTTCGCTCACCTTCTTGCCTTCGTGTGCCAGATGGCTCAAGAACAAGGCAATACCTACCAAGGCATCACGTCCATAGTGGCTGGCCGGATAGATTACCCCACCGTTTCCTTCGCCACCGATAACGGCACCTACTTCCTTCATTTTGGTAGTTACATTCACTTCACCTACGGCGGAAGCGTAATATTCTTGCCCATACTTGCGAGTTACATCGCGCAAGGCACGGGTCGAACTCAAATTGGATACCGTATTGCCCGGAGTATGTTTCAATACGTAGTCGGCAACAGTAACCAGTGTATATTCTTCACCGTACATCTTGCCGTCTTCGCAAATCATTGCCAGGCGGTCTACATCAGGGTCTACAACAAATGCAACATCTGCCTTCCCCCCTTTCATCAGGTTCATGATGTCACCCAAGTTCTTTTCCAAAGGCTCGGGATTATGCTGGAAGTTACCGGTCGGTTCGCAATAGAGCTTCTCTACGTGCTGAACGCCAAGTTGTTCAAGTAGTTGCGGCAGAATAATACCACCTACAGAGTTTACACAATCGATGGCTACACGGAAGTTTGCCTTTCGGATAGCTTCCACATCTACGAGGTCAAGTGCCAATACACTGTCGATGTGTTTCTGGTTGTAGCTTAAATCCTGACGGTACGAGCCAAGTTGGTCCACTTCGGCATAGTCGAATTCTTCGGCGGCGGCAATGCGGAGTACTTCCTGGCCTTCGGCAGCGTTCAGAAATTCGCCCTTTTCATTCAGCAGTTTCAACGCATTCCACTGCTTGGGATTGTGTGAGGCAGTCAGAATAATACCTCCACTGGCACCTTCCATGGTTACAGCCAGCTCGGTAGTCGGAGTAGAAGCCAAATCAATATCCACTACATCCCAGCCCATACCCATCAAGGTACCGACTACTACGTTCTTGACCATCTCGCCAGAGATGCGGGCATCACGCCCTACCACGATTTTGTTACTTTTTACAGTACACGTCTTACGAATCAGGGTAGCATAAGCTGAAGTGAACTTCACAATGTCGAGCGGATTCAATCCCTCGCCAGCACCACCGCCAATTGTTCCGCGGATTCCAGAAATAGATTTGATTAGAGTCATAGGTTAATGATTTAAAATTTATCGGTTAGTTCCAAATTTGGAGTTTATGTAAATCGTAATAATAAGGATGAACGTCCCGCATAGCATCCGACTGTCCCATCTTGGAAGGAACAATCAGCTTCACATGTGCTCCGTTACGAATATAATTCAACGCAACCAGCCAGCCAGCAGGTACAGACGAACCATGATATATAAGCATATAGCCTTGAGTGAAAAGTCCGGCAATAGACGAAGAAGTAACAGAATATCTAAACTCATCCACAACAGTCGGACTATTCATATTGGTTATATACGATTTCACCCCTCCAACAGCTATCAACCCTTGTTCTTCAAAGCGCACCAAAATCAAATCATTCGGTTTAACTGTATCTGCAGGATTCGTCGAACCTTTATCCACAATCTGCATATACACCCCGCTTGCCAGCTGCACATACTCATTCCTGCTTACATCCGTTGTCGAATCTTGCGCATAGAACTCACTTTGAGAAATAACGACAATGCTACTGTCTTTGATAAATGCTTTGATGGCATCTTTTTCTTCCTCAAGCATTTCGGCATAAGTTTTAGAATTATCGCATGCCTGGAAGGCTAAACAAACTGCAAGTAAGGCAAAAAAGAATAAAGTAAGTTTCTTCATTTCTGTTATTTAGTAATTTCGTACAAAAGTATCTGATTTCCTTGAAAGTTGAAAGCTGCGGATAGAAAGTTCGTAACTTTTAACCTTTACAACTGAACTTTTTTTATCCTTTGGCATTCAGCAGCGGTTTGTATTTCTCCAAAGCCTGCTCAAAGACCTTGCGGGCCTCATCCATCGTTCCATAAAATTCACCGCCGGAAGCATTCAAATGACCGCCGCCGCCAAAGAACTCGGCAGCCAGCTGATTGCAGGGGAATGTACCGACCGAACGTAAAGAAATCTTTATCATCGGCTTCTCCGTATCTTCACGCAGGAAGCAAGAGAAAATCACCCCTTTGATACTTAAAGGAATGTTCACAAACCCTTCACTATCTCCACGCACATAGTCGAACTGGCTTTGTTCGGCTTTAGTCAGAGAAATTAAGGCTGCATGATAGTCCGGATAGACCTTCATTTGTGACAAGACATATCCCATTAGGCGCAAACGGCTTTCTGAATAAGTATTGAACACCTTACGGTAAATCTCGTCCTTGTCAATACCTTTCGACAACAGTTCGCTGATGATGAAATAGATTTCCCGGTTATTGGAATTGTAAGTAAACCCGCCGGTATCCGTCATCATACCCGTATAGATGCACTCTGCTCCTTCCCTTGAAATGTCACTGAAATAGCCCATACGGCAAATCAGGCGGAAAACCAGTTCCGAAGTGGAAGATATCTCCGGATGGGAAATGATAATCTTGCAGAAATCCTCCGGATGGAGATGATGGTCTATCAGTATTTTTCTTGCCGGGGATGCAAGAACAGCGTCACCCATGGCATCTATACGATGGATAGCATTAAAGTCCAGACAACAAATGACATCCGCCTCGGCAATCAGCTTGTCGGCAAACTCCTTGTAGCGGTCGTACAGAAGGACGTCCTTGCTCCCGGGCATCCATTTCAAGAAGTCGGGGAAAGCATTCGGCACAATAACATTCGCCGTCTTTCCCTGCGAGCTGAAGAAGTGCCACAAGCCCAGAGAAGAGCCGATGGCGTCCCCGTCGGGACCCACATGCGAAACGATTACTATCTTGTCTGCACGGTCAAACCATTTGGTGAAATGGTCTATCTTGGATTGTTCTATTACTTTGGTCAACATATATTTATTTACTATTTGACGATTTACTATTTACTATTTGGCGTTTATAACAAATTGAAGGGGCAAAAGTACAAAAAGTTTGTGATTTATAACAATATGCGGTAAGAACCTTTTTGAGAAAGAAGAAGATAGGGAATACCTAAGCGAACGCAATTATTGGCAATCTTATTCTGATAATAGTCTGAAAGAGAAGAGTCAAGTACCACCATCCCTATGGAAAAGAGCGAAGTAAGTTCCTCTATCCCATCTTGATACCCCTTGGAGATATACAAATAATCAACTGAGAGGGGACGGGAAGAGTTCTTGTTTCTCCAACGGTTGTCGGAAAGAAGACAGATGCACTTACCGGCATAAGAGACAATCTGGTTGCGCATGGATAAGCCGGGAGTTGTATAATCTCCGGCAACCAGTCGGGGAGTCTCCAGACGCAGGCGGTTCCAATGCGGAGAAAGGGCACGGCACAGACGCGGCATATCCGGCAAGCTATCGGTACATGCCAACCAAGAATGACGGTTGTCTGCCATACAATGGACAACGGGACAGCCTCTCACGCTATAAAAAGCAATCCCCTGCCGGGGAGCATTGGACATGATGGAAAGGGAATGCCAGGAAACCACTGCCAACAATGCCAGCAACGCAAAGCAGACTCTACGTACCGTAAGGCGTAGAAAGCCATAATATGCCATCCCCAAGAACAGATAGACGAGCAGAACGCCCCATATATCCAACCAAATATTATCGACAGCAGCGCCGGGAAGATGCTCTATCCAGCGAAGCACTTCATTCTGGACATGTATCAATGCCTCTACTACCCTTGCAAACAGATGTTGTACAAAAGGCAGCGGCGTAAGCATCAACAGAAAGACAGCAGAATACAGAACGAACGACACCATGGGAATTACCCAAAGATTAGTCAACAGAAAATGAGTGGAAAAACGGGAGAAATAGAAAATGACCAAAGGGGCCGTACCCAGCTGAGCCGCCATGGACACTGTCATAAGTCCCCACAAATATCGCAGGAAACGATTGTCGACCTTCCAAAGGGCATACAACTTAGGCTGTACAAGTACAATAGCTGCAACCGCCGAGAATGACAACTGAAAACCGACATCAAACAACCAGACCGGCTTGCACAGCAGCATCAGGAAAGCAGTTGCCGCCAGCGTATTCAGAGTCAGCGGCTTTTCCGGCTGCAAACCGGCAAACGCCAACAAAGAGAACATGACGACCGACCGCACCACCGAGGAGGACAATCCCGTGAAAAAAGCAAAACTCACCAGAAAAAGGACAAGAAGCAAGAGCAACAAAGGTTTCAACCGCCGCCATCGCCTCCACAAAGGACGAAGCACAAACAAGAGCAAAGCATACAGAAAACCTATGTGCAACCCCGAAAGTGCCAGTACATGGCTGGCTCCCGAAACGGAGTAGGTCTCCACAATATCATCACTCAGTTCCTCTTTATCCCCCACTGTCAACGCAGCAAGTACCGCCAATTCATCAGTTTCAAAACCCAAACTCCGGTATAAGCCAACCACTTTCTCCCTATAATCCAGTGCCACCTGGCTGACAGTGCGAGAGACATCATGCCCCGTCTTCCGCCAATGTCCGTCAGCCACGTAGGCCGTGCCGCTATAGCCTTTCCGCCTCAGGTAGCGGGCATAGTCAAACTCGTCGGGATTACCATTGTTTGCCGGAGGAACAAGCCGGGTAGATACCAGCAACTCATCACCACGGCGCAAAGTGGCCGTAGCAGAATCTTTCGGAAAATAAGCCAGAAAAAGATGATTCCGGGGGCAACCCGTAACTGTATCCTTCTCTACCTCTCCCAGCAGGGCAACCCTGCACAATATGCTGCGCTCCCTCTCTTCGGGATGCTCGCAGATACAAACCCTATAAACAGCAGGTTTGCCCGAAAAGGGAAATACCGTCTTTCCCTGCTGCCAACTCATCAAGCAGCCCCCCGTACCACCCAAGAAAAGGTATACCGCCGCTCCATACACCCATCCGGTATGCTTGTATCTACCTATAATAAAAAGAAAAAGCAGAAAACCTGCCACATACTCCCATGCAGAAAGCACGTGTGGAAACGCATCTCCACACAAAATACCAACTACCAACGGCATCAACAGTCGAAGGAAAGGATGCCGTTGCCAGCTGTCGATTATCAATCCAGAAGACGGATTACAGATTCCTTAATGCACGGATAGCTTCCTTCGGATCGGGAGCCGAGAAAACGGCATTGCCTGCCACCAGTACATCTGCTCCAGCTTCTACCAGACGCGCACCGGTATCCAAGTTTACGCCACCGTCCACTTCTATCAAGGCCTGCGAACCGGTAACCGTAATCAATTCACGCAACTCGCGCACTTTATCAAGAGAATGCTCTATGAACTTTTGTCCGCCGAAGCCAGGATTTACGCTCATTATCAGCACCATGTATACATCATTAATAATATCCTTCAACAAGGATACGGGAGTTGCCGGATTAATTGTTACCGCCGGCTGCATCCCTGCTTCGCGGATTTGCTGCACCACACGGTGCAGATGCGGACAAGCCTCGTAATGCACATTCATGACATGTGCCCCCAGAGCCTTCACCTCCGGAATAAACTTCTCCGGCTGTACAATCATCAGATGCACATCCAAAGGTTTCTGCGACAGTTTTGCCACATACTTCAGTACCGGGAATCCGAAAGAAATATTGGGGACAAACACACCGTCCATGATGTCGATATGTACCCACTCAGCCTCACTTTCGTTAATCATTTCAATGTCTCGTGCCAGATAACCAAAATCGGCAGAGAGAATAGAAGGGGATATGATTGGTTTCATAATGTTATGTTCTAAAGTTTACGAACTTTGTTATGTACAAATATAGAGAAAAGATTTAATTCAGCCTAACATTGGAAATCAAAACTCTCACTGCAAACTTACTGCATACCTTTTGCAGCGTCACTGCAAACGTGTTGCAGTAGCACTGCAAAGCAGTTGCAGTCACACTGCATATTAGTTGCAGCAACACTGCAAAGCGGTTTGCAGTGACGCTGCAAAACGAGTGCAGTAGTTTTGCAGTAGGAAGTCATTGAATGACAATCAGTTATTTCATCACGTATCCTTCCGTCAACCGGAAGCCGCGCAACAGTTCATCCGTTTTCAGTCTCTTCTTGCCCGGAAGCTGGAGGGAGCGGATGCCGACAAAACCATCTTCGGCAGCAACGCGGATATAGGTCTTCCCGTCTGTCTGCAAGGTTCCGGGAGCCAGCTGATGGGATTCCCCTATTTTCTCCGTCTCGAAGATTTTTACCACAACAGATTCTCCACCGGGTTGGACCAGCTCCGTCCAAGCGGCAGGATAGGGAGAAAGACCGCGTAATAAAATCGTAAATACGCTTCACCGGGCGGTTCCAGTCAATACGACAAGTATCTTTGAAGATTTTCGGTGCCGGACGCAGTTCACCCACGACGGCCATTTCTTCTTGAGGAATACTTTTCACTGTACCGGCAAGAATGGCATCTACGGTTTCTACCACCAGGCGACCGCCCAACAGCATCAGTTTGTCGTGGACGATACCCACGTTGTCCGTATCGGCAATGGGTACCCGTACCTGCTGGATAACCTCACCGGTGTCAATCTCATGTTTCAGGAAGAAAGTGGTGATGCCCGTTTCCGTATCACCATTAATCACCGCCCAGTTGATGGGGGCTGCGCCGCGATACTGCGGAAGCAGGGAAGCATGCAGGTTGAAGGTGCCCAATCGCGGCATGTTCCATACCACCTCCGGCAACATGCGGAAAGCAACGACTATCTGCAAATCGGCCTTCCATGCACGCAACGCCTCCACAAAAGCCTCATCCTTCAGCTTCTCCGGCTGAAGAAGCGGAAGATTATGTTCCAGTGCATACTGTTTCACCGGAGAGAATTGGAGCTTATGCCCCCGTCCGGCAGGCTTGTCCGGCATCGTAATGACACCCACCACATTGTAACCTCCTTCTACCAGGCAACGAAGAGCCTCCACCGCAAAGTCGGGAGTACCCATATATACAATCCTCAAATTCTTCTTTTCCACCATTTCATTTACAATTTACCATTTACAATGTACCATTTGCGAGGCAGCTCATTTGCCCATTTACAATTTACCATTTACAATGTACCATTTGCGAGGCAGCTCATTTGCCCATTTACAATTTACCATTTACAATGTACGAAGCATCTTCTTTGCGATTTACAATGCCCCATCACCCCGAACGGCAAATAGTAACTTGTAAATAGTAAAATAGTAAATACCAAAAAGTCCTCAGTCTTCTGAAAAATGTACCAATACTTCACGGTACGAGTTGAATATCTTCGACTTGGACACGAAGCCCAAGTATTTGTTTTCCGCATCCACCACCGGCAGATTCCACGCCTTCGTATCATCAAAGGTGCGCATCACCTGCTCCATACTGTCCGTATCATACAGACGTGCCGGAGCCGAAGTCATCAGTTTTCCCACCGTGAAGCGATGATATAACTCCTGGCGGAACATAATGTTCCGGATATCGTCCAACAAGACAATGCCAATCAACACCCCTTCCTTATCCGTCACGGGAAAAACATTGCGATGCGAGGCGGAAATAGCCTTTACCAGTTCACCCAAATCCATTTCGGGATGCACGGTCACAAAATCCTTTTCCACCACATTCTCCATTTTCATCAGGGTAAGGATAGCCTTGTCCTTATGGTGCGTCAACAGTTCTCCTTTCTTGGCCAAACGCATGGAGTAGATACTATGAGGCTCGAACATGATGATGGTAAGATAGGAACTGACGGAAACAATCATCAGTGGCAGGAACAGGTCGTATCCTCCCGTAAGCTCGGCTATGAGGAACACGCCGGTCAGCGGAGCGTGCATGACCCCACTCATGACCCCCGCCATTCCCATCAAGGCAAAGTTCTTCTCGGGCAGATAAGCCGTCATCTCTATTTCATTGCTGAAATGTGAAAAGACAAAACCGGCAATACAACCCAGATACAACGAAGGTGCGAAGATACCGCCGCAACCGCCACCGCCATTCGTGGCACTCGAAGCAAAGACCTTAAACAGAATAATCAGTATGAGGTATATCAACAACAGGTTGCCGTGCCCGTAGAAGAAGGAATTATTCATCACTGTGTCCCATTCGGCATTGCTCATCCCATTCAGCAACAACTCTATCGTATCGTAACCTTCGCCATACAACGGAGGAAAAAGGAATATCAGGATACTCAGCATGGCACCGCCCATTATCAGTTTCTTATAGGGAGTTCTCAACCTTCCGAACACGCCTTCCACAGAGTTCATGGCCCGGGTAAAATAAAGGGAAACCAATCCGCAGAAGATACCCAGCATAATGACATACGGAATACGCTCCAGTTCGAAAGCTTGGTCCAGATGGAATTTGAACATGGCATCCGTACCCGTCACGATATAGGAAACAGTTGCAGCCGTCACCGCAGATATCAGCAACGGCAACAAGGAGGACATTGTCAAATCTATCATCAGTACCTCCAGCGTAAATACCAGACCGGCAATCGGCGCCTTGAAAATGCCTGCAACCGCACCGGCAGCACCACATCCCACCAATAGCATCAGCGTACGATGCTCCATCTTGAAGATGGTTCCCAGATTGGAACCGATAGCCGAACCCGTCAGCACAATAGGCGCCTCTGCCCCGACCGAACCACCGAAACCGATGGTAATGGAACTGGCTATGATGGACGACCAAGTGTTATGCCGTTTGATGCGTCCCTGCCGCCGCGAGATGGCGTATAGGATTTTGGTAACACCATGACTGATGTCGTCCTTCACCACGTAGCGGACAAACAATCCGGTCAGGAAGATACCCACTACCGGATAGACCAGATAAAGGTAGTTGGCTTCCGTCGCATTGAAATTATCCGTCAGGAAGTTCTGTATCCAGTGTATGATGACTTTCAGTATCAGTGCGGCGAATGCCGTAAAGATACCTACAAGAAAACTGAGAATCAGTATGAACCGCTTTTCCTTGATATTCTTTTCGCGCCATATGATGAAGCGCTGCAACAAACTCCTCTTGTCCTCTGCCATTTTTCCTTTTATTCGCGAATAATCTTAATGACTCCGCCCTTGCCCAACTTGATGATACTGGACGGTTTCGGGCGTCCCGTTTCCTCCTGGCGGTATCCTACTATATAATCCACCGCAGACTTGATGTCTTCACTTATTTCACTGAAGTTACCGGGAGACGGTTGCCCGCTGACATTGGCAGAAGTAGAGACTATCGCCTTGCGGAACTGCTGACAAAGCCGTTTTGAAAATGCCTCACTGGTGACACGGATACCTACACTACCATCTTCGGCAAGCAAGTTAGGAGCCAGATTACGCGCTCCGGAATAAATTATGGTAAGGGGCTTGTCAGCCAGTTCTATCAAATCCCAGGCAACCTCCGGAACATCCTGCACATAGAAATCCACCTTTACCGGAGAATCTACCAATACCAGCATCGCCTTACTGTCAGAGCGTTGCTTGATTTCATATACACGGCGCACCGCTTCTTCATTGGTAGCGTCACAACCTATACCCCAAATCGTATCTGTCGGATACAGAATTACCCCGCCTCGCTCATTACCTGGCAGGCTTTTTTGATGTCTTCTATCATTTCTTGATATATAAGTTCACGGATTAACACGCAAAAATAGTATTTTTGCAGCGATTATAAACAAAGTTTAAGAGAAAACAATGGAAGAAATTCAATTTAACCACACCCTGCCCATACAACTACGCTTCAATGACGTCGACAAATTCGGCCATGTAAACA
>ENA-OQKR01000031-OQKR01000031.1-human-gut-metagenome-genome-assembly--contig:-NODE-31-length-53137-cov-7.874118_pt1 | contig 53137 bp, 34 predicted proteins | sample MGYA00242803_ERZ504806 | MGnify/ENA primary metagenome ERZ504806 (study PRJEB26092, sample SAMD00036399) | human gut metagenome | host: Homo sapiens | study: EMG produced TPA metagenomics assembly of...
TATTTCTGTCTTCTTCTTTTTCAAATCTCTGATATTCCCCATCAATCTCACTGTTTTTTGTCTCAATTGCCTGTAAGCGAAGCTCCTCCTGATGACGGTCATACGCTTTCTTTGCAAAAACTCCGATGACACAAATGCAGACAATCGCAATACCAATTACAGCAAGCATGATGACTGTCTTTTTGTTTTTGTTCTTTGTTTCCATCTCGAAACACTCCTCCTTTTTCTTTCTGTTTCCCGAAAAATCCATGTTTTCTATGTTCTTTTCCATATTTTTATTGATTTTTCGTTACTCATTTTTTCATCACATTCATTATATCGCAGCTCGTTTTTCTTTACTATTTCTTTTTATGTAATTTCCAAAAAATCCTCACTCTTTGATTTCACAAGATTTTAAAATAACACTTTCCTTCCATCTTATCTTACGTGATGTTGAAATACCCCGGAACACAGTTCATCTCTTCCTGCCCTCCGGGGTACCTCTTAATCTAATTCAGCCACTTTAAAGCTCTTCAAAATGCGAATCACCTGTTCTTCTTCTTTTTCTGTAAATGTACCGTCTGGTGCTTCTGCGATAAATGCAACTGGTGTCGGATAGTCAAAAGAAAATTCGTCTACGTCCCCAGCCTGACCTGCAAATTCAATCTCGCCAAGACGGGATGTCGGTATCACTGCGAACAACGTGCTGTCTACAGGAACATAATCATCATCAATGCCAGCCATCATCTCGCCTGTGATATGTACTCGTGCTACCATAAATTCGCCAAGATCTGAACAGTCACGATCGGTTCCCCATGGATATCCAGGCACGAAATTAGAAGTGTCTGCCTGTGAAACCTGTGCCTTCAGCATATCACGCGAATAGCCGCCAAGCGCGCCTTGGCAGTACCAAAACGAAACGGTAACACCTCTCTCGTTTGTCAGAACAACGTTTTCTCTGACCGCATCCATGGAACCGCCAACTTCCTCCGTCTGAATTTCCCAGCCTTTTGGGATTTCAAACTGGAATGCCGTGCTGTCACACTGATTTACTTCTCCATACCATGTAACATAGATATCTCCCTGCTCTCCAGTTTCCGTCCATTCCATATCCTTCTGCCAGTCTGCACTTGACTCCCAGTGTTTTGACCAGATTGGATCAAAGGTCCGGTCAAAAAGATCTGTTTCCTGCATTTTTTTATCAATGACCGGGATATCAACCACTGCTTTTCCTTTGATTCTCGGGCTGATGGAAAGCTCCAGTGAGCCCGCATATCCACCCAGGTCGTCCTTCATGGATACCTTTGCCTGGCCTTCTGCTTTTCCAACTGCTCCGCCGGAAAGATTCAGGCCAGCGCTGTCATATAATTTTGCGCTCAGCCGGATGTCAATGTATGCTTCCAGCCTTCCGTTCACCTCAACCGTACTCCACTCAAGTCCGTCTGAATTCAGATTTCCTTCTTTGACTTCTTCTACTTTGCCTGTTCTGCTGTCATACTGGAATCCCAGGGTGCTGTCGGCTGTTGCACCGTAAGAGCTGTGAATGCCGCCCTCCAGACTTCCCGCTGCCCCGACAACGGCTTCCATATGATTTGTAATAACAATCGGTACAATACCGGCGTTGAACTCGATATTCGGCAGTTTTCGTTCGTAAACGGTTTTTTCCTTTTCAAATTCTTTCTCGCTGTTTGCGCCGCATTCCAGGGAAATACCGGCTTTGCTCCTTACTGCAATTCCACACTGGACTTCACCGTCTTCGATATCAATCTGAAGTTCCAGCCAGCATCCCCATCCTGCCTCTCCTGAAAACTGAACGGGTTCTTCTTCAACATTGATTGAGACACTGTAATCGTAATCACTGTTTTCTTCCTCTGTCTCTTCTTCCGATTCATCTTCGGACAGTCTTTTAATAATATAAGCGCTGTTATTTCCTGTTTCACTTGCACCATCCTCCGTCAGCCGGAACTGTTTGATAATATGTGCCTTTTCGAATACATCCAGCAGGGTCGCTGGCTCTGTTTCTACCCGGTAACCCTGATTCGTTTTTTCTATCTGCACTACTTTTCGAATAAATCCAGAAGGCGCTGCACTGATTTCTCCCGCAACAAGAACATCTCCGGTCTGGTAACTAGGATCTTTTTCAAAGGTGAGACTGTTGTCAGAAACTTCCGTTGGCTGATCTTCTGATTTCATCTCATTGGTAATCACCTTTACATTGTCTTTTACAATGATGTCAGGATCATCCGTACTGTTTTCTGCTGTGCTCTCATCCGATGTGCTGTTTTCCGATACACTTGTATTCTGTTCTTCCGGATTCTGTTCCGGCTTTGTACTCTTCTGTGTATTTTGAGCTGCAAAAATTCCAAACAGAATCAATGCCAGAATGATTGTGCCTGCCAATACTGCGCGGATCCATTTTTTCATCTGTACCTGCTCCTTATTCTGCCTGTCAAAGCGGATATTCGCAATCCGCTTCGCCACTTACTTGATTCGTTTAAAATGTGGTGCATCAGATTTACTGATTCACCACATTTTAAACTTCTTTGTATTACGGAGTTACCGTTTCATCTTCTGCCACGTTTTCATCATCTGGCTCTGATTCTGATTTGGATACTGCTTCACCAGGTTCTGCTACTTCCGACTCCGAAATCACGCTCTCTGCAGTTGTTTCCGGTAATGGAGTTTCCTCAACAACCACTTTCTGCTCTGGCTGTTTTTTGTTTCGTACCTTTCCAGCGTACATTTCAATCTCTTCTGTGTCATCCACATCATCCATTTCCTGATCAATTCCACCGATGGTGTATGGGTCATTCTGATATTCAAGCGTGTTTACAGATTTAATGGTTTTGGTCGCTCCATCGAAATCGAAAACATGCCATAAGGTTCCTGGCTGATTTGTCGGAATCGTGTATGTTGCAATGTTTTTGCCTTCGAGGTAAACCTGAACTTTTGCTCCGGAAAGAGACATTTCATTGGCCACTTCACTGTAACTGTTGGTATAATCGTGTACGAAATAGCTGAACTTTTCGTCTGCTTTTACGTTACGTACTGTAATGGTTTCCGGACCATAACTACTTGTATCATCTACGTCTAAGTTTCCAACAGAATTTCCTTCGAAATCTGTCTGTCCGAACCAGATATGATACGGTTTGTCCAACGAGTAGCATGCAAGATGAGAATCCAGATCCCACGGCTCTTCGCCCCAGGTTAATACGATGCGGAGTTCTCCTGCGGTTTCACCGTCCCCATCTCCCGGTACAAGAACAATATTTGCTGTTTCAATCTGGTCTCCCGCTACTGTGATATTTTTGTAATTCGTCACATAGCCTTCTTTGCTGATTTCAAGCGTATAATTTCCATTTTCCATTGAAAGAGTATAGTCTGCATTTTCAAATACTCCTTCTGTCACAGCATCACCCGTTTGATTGTTCCAGCCTTTGCGTACAATGTAGGCTGTTTCTGTAATACCATCTCCCGTGACTGCATCGGTTATCGTTCCCTCTACAGAACCTGTATTAAAATCATCATGGCGCTCCACCATATAGATATCTTCTACATATCTGATTTCACTTTTCTGAACCAGAACTTCCGCAACCTTGTACGTCTGATAAGACGTTGCGGATACTGTAATTTCATAAGTTCCATCCTGCAGATTTTTGGTGCTGTACTTGCCAAACACATCGGTATAGAGAATTCTTTCTGTTTCTGTTCCTTCCTCTCTCCAGGCTCCAGCTCCTCCTGAAAAAACAGCAATTTCATTTTCTTCTGTTTCAAGGTTCCAGGCTCCATGGCTTCCGCCTCCACTGCCGCCTCCGGCTACGCTGTTTCCACCATTGCCGCTGCCTGCTCTGACTTTTCTGGAAATTCTGACTCTCGCGTTTTCTATCGGCAAACGTGTTTTGCTCGAGTAAACATATCCTGTGATACCGCCGCTGACGTACGTACATTTTTCAACGCGGACTCCATTTTCCTTATGCATTTTTATTCTCAAGTTGTTGTTTTCATCATTTTGAAGCGGTTTGAATTCCAGATCAAAATCGAAATATTTCTTCAATACATCTCCAAGCAGGGAATCTGTATCGAGTCCATTTGTTGAGTATGGATATACCTTGATATCCTCGCATGCGAGACTTCCATTTTCTAAATCATGGTATGCAAATTCTGCCTCAACGCCTAAGCCTAAATCTGCATAATAGCCTGCTAAATCAAAAACACTGTACAAAGTCAACAGACCTTTTATGCCAATACCGCCTTCCATATTTCCCTTTACCTCAAGGGTATCAACACCATGATGAAAATCGAAAATGCCTCTCCATGTTCCATCTTTATATTCAAATCCCTGTGTTGATTCAACGCTATATGAAATATGTAAGGATCCATCTGCTTTGTATGAACAGAAAAGTACAACATCAAAGGTAAAACCGGTAGCCCCTATTGTAATTGGAAAACGCATTAATTCTACCTGACCACTGTCAGCAAATTCTTTTTCCGCCGTAATATCTTCATTTGCATTTTCCGTGACAGCAAGTTTAAGTTCATTTACCGAAACACCATTTACTCCAACGTCAACATTTACAACGCACAGAATTTCAGGAATTTCAAAATCAATTTTCCTTTCCTTCATCATTCGAACCAATATTAAATTCAAAATTCTTTTCGTAGCCAACATCAATAACACCACCTGCTCCTATATTAGCCTGTGTTGCAATTCCGTATTCATCCGTGTCAGCAGCTCCTCCGATAAGTGCTGTACCGCCTCCGACAAAATCAATTTTGCTGACCACTTCCCATAATTCTGGCTTTATGCATGTCAGAATCAGTTTCTCGCCATCCTCTGTTACCGTAGTTGCTTTGAGCGCGATACCTGAAATATAAACTTCATTCGCAGGAAGGATCATAACACTTCCTTCTCCGATTTTTTCTGTCTCGGTTGTTTTCGGAAGTGTAACTGTATAGGTTCCATCCGCATTCTCTACAACTGTATAATCTGTGATATTTTCCAGTTCTTTTTTCAATACACCATCTACGTACTGTGTATTATCATGCGGCTCTTCACCAATTGTTGTGTCTTCCTGTCTGATTTCATCAATTTCACAGAAAATCGATTTAACATCTTTCTTGGAAAGCAACGCATGCGGCTGGAACTGGTTTTCTGTATTTAATTCCAGAAATCCTTTCCCTACTGCAATTGCTGCTTCATTTTGATATGTAATACTATCCCAATCCGTCCAACTGTTCGTATCATACGAATGTATTCCATTGAATCCCATTGCATGTACTGCCGTATAAGCCGCAAATTCGCGTGTTGCCGGTTCATCTGGATAGAAAAACGGGATATCCTGCTCCAGATCTTCGATATCCGGTGGCGGCAGGATTCCATATTTCTCTGCGATTTCGATTGCTGCTTCATACGCATTTCCTGCCGTATCCGCATAATAATGGTTTAAGGAATCCGGATCTGTATCCAGGTTCATTTCAACCTTTTCAGCGAGCATCTGCACCCACTCACCGCGTGTATATGTTTTGGTGTCGTCCGATGGATCATCTGACTTCACGTAGGTATATTCAACTTTTGCTTTCAGCTCCACGGTAGTCTGATCCACAAGAATATTCTTGGAAAGCTCCATGACCTTTCCTATGTTTACACCTTGTGCTTCTGCTCTTGCCCGTTCCGGAAATACGCCTGCAACGGTGCTTCCCGTCATAATCAGACACAGAAACCACGCCAACATTTTATTTCTTCTGTTTTTTTTCTTCAGTGCAACAACAATGGCTGCTCCTGCCAGCACCAGCAGTACAACCCAAACAATAATTTTGGTGTTGTCACCCATTTTCGGTGCAGATTTCAGTTTCTCAGCCTTTAAGGACTGGCCATTTTGCTTTGCGTTTCCAGTTCTCTGATCTTTTGTTAATGTCGTTCCGGAATCCTTGCTGCCCGTTGTCGTACCAGGATTCTTCGTGTCATTTGCTACGTTTCCATTTCCTGGCTTTTCATTATCTGTCGGATTCTTTTTGTCATCTCCAGAAGGATTTTCCTTATTTTCATCATCCTTCTTGTCATCTGATGCTTTTACCGTACAAACCGTTGTCAACGTAACGGTTTCTCCAGCCTGCAGAGATTCCATCTTTTTTGTTGTCTCCGCATTTTCGGCCAGCACAAAATTTTCCGGCAAAATATTTTCCAGTGACAGATTCGTTACTGCTGTATCATTTGTATTGGTTACAGTTAAAGTAACTTTGATTTCTTCACTCTGCTGGTAAGTTTCTTTGTCTGTTGTCAAGGCTGCTTCGATTCCATCCTGAAGCAGCGATGCTGCAAGAGCAGGCTGTGTCATCATTCCGGTGCATAAAAGCAGTGCCAGAAAGACAACTTGTAATTTCTTCCACACTTTCATACGTCTTCTCCCTCGTAAATGTAAAATTTCGATCCTTTTTCTCTGAATATCTGCCGCTTATGCTGTCTTCAGGATCCTTGGTGCCTTCCGTCAATGGAAAGGCGGCTTTTCTTGCTCTGCATCTTAATCATTAGCTGAGCAGAGCAATGAACATTTCATTTTCCTCCTTCTTCTGTTGTATTTCTTTTAGTGTAATACATCCTCCCTTTATTTGCAATATATTTTGCCATGCATTTTGCAATGCATATTTCAAGCAAGTTATGCAATACAATAAAACAGACTGGGCTTCCAGTACTCTTTAAAATCAGAATACAGCCAGAAAAAAGCGCACTGAAATAAGCTGTCCCCAAAACAGCTTTTTCTTCATTTTTCGATTTCGCAGATTCGAAAAATTTATTTTTTTGTCGAACCTTTTTTGAAACACCTTTGTTATGTTTTATGCTGCCCGTAGTTTCCACATAAGATCCGGAAGCATGCTCCGTTCTTATATTCTCCGGCAGCAGAATGGAGTTTGATATGGCATTTCAATTAAAAGGCAACCGCAAGGAAACGGAAAACAAAACCATCCGTTTCCCCATTCACCTGATCGATCAGATCGAACAGGCAATTTCCGATTCTGACCAGGACATTACCTTTTCCAGTTTTGTGATTCAGGCGTGTGAGTATGCGCTGGATCACATGGACGCCCCGTCAGAAGAACACAATTAATTTTTCTTTTTTCAAAGCAGATTTTTATGGTTCGACGTGCATTTTCTGGCTGTTCTCTGCTTCTATTTTATCTTACCATGCTTCTTATTTTTTTCAGGACAAGATCCTGTCCTACCTCAACTCCACAATCTCATCATACAGACACACAAACACCTCTTCCACTTCCGCATCTTCATGAAAGTGTCCGAAATACCATTTCTGAAACTCTGTCTCATCCGCCACGCGCTGCAGGTACTGGCGGAGTTCCACCTCATCGTCAGACAGCTCTCCATACCCCATTGCCGCGGCCACATCTCTTGGGGCGGTGTGAGTCAGTATGTAGTCCACCTGGAAATCTTCTTTTTCCAGATTTTTCCATCCTTCTTCGTACTCTTCCCGTGACGGAATTTCTTCCGGGAACCACGAAATTCCCTCCGCGCGGGACATTTTGTCGATGCTGTAAGCACCTCCGAAGGTAAAGAATTTCAGCCCGTCAATCGTAAAGATCTGTCCGCGCATCAGATGGATCATGTTGTCCTCAATGATATGCACCTTTCCGCCGTTCCACTGCTCCACGGCGTAGGAGTTCAGCTGTTCGAAGTTCTCATGATTTCCGTCGATAAACAGTGTCGTCACCGGCAGACTTCGGAAAACGGCTCTCGTATTCGCTTCGTATGCTGCAGAAAAGCCGCAGATGCCGACATCTCCGCAGATGATCAGATAGTCATCCCGGGGGTACTCGTCTTCGTGCTCGTTAAAATAGCGTACAACTTTTCCAATATCAAAGGTGCCATGGGTATCGCCTGTAATGACAATGCTCATTCTCAGCGTCTCCTCTCGTGTTTTCTGTTTCTGTTCTCTCAAGTATCGCAAAACATCATCCGCAAATTCTGTCCGCTTTCTCTGCCGCTGCTATCGTTTCTTGCAGAGGCACAGACTACGCCGCACTATTCCCGAAAATAAAACACTTCTCCCCGTGCCCGGAACGGCAGCCGGTTTCCTCTCGGAAGCAGAAATGCATGCTCTCGTCTTACCTTCAGATCATTCTCAATCTCCCCGTCCGTAATAATCAGAATCGGCCCGTCCTTGGGGAAATCGTTCGCCTGTTCCAGACAGTCCACCCCCGGTTGCAGTATGGTTCCGCCTCGGCCAGTAACTTTTACCCGGCCGGCAATATCTTCCGGTGCCAGATATCCCGCATCCGTCGCTTTAGCATCACAGAAAATGATTCTCACGAACGGAACATCTTTCGCCGCGGCATAGCTGGCGATGGAGCCGAGTGCCATACCGATCTGTTTTGCACTCATGGAACCGGATGTGTCCACGACCACACCGAAGGTCCGGCTCTCCAGATCCTGCTCGTAATACGCATATCCTGGCCTTGGAATATCCGGCGTGGCACCCTGCCGTCTGCTCGGCCGCGCATAGGTGCGGTGTTTTTCCAGCGGTGGAAACTGTACGTCAAACCACTTCGCCAGCGCGGCATCCCAGGGAATGACCGGCATCGCAAGCGCCCTGATTTCCTGCACCAGCCCGGCCGGCAGGAAACCACGATTGTGCTCCTGATGGTAATCCAATCCCTCCCACAGTGCATTTTTCAGCAGTTCATCTAGGCTGACCCCGTTTTCTCTTTCAGTAAAATGCGGTCTGTTTCCGTTAAACATATCACCTCTGCCAAAGCCCCGGAAGGTGTTTAGTTTTTTGTACTTTCGGATCTCTTTCACGATCAGATCATAGATACTTTCTGCCGATTTGTTGTGAAGTGTTTCATCATACAACAGCCCATCCGGCGGCATTCTGCCGATCTCCATTTCGTGCAGCCAGTCGTTGATGACGTAGTCGCAGGCGATGTTCCACAGAAAGAAGTCACGCCCATTGCACCGTTTCTGGTGCTGCAGTCCGGCATGGAGATATTCATGCGCGAGAACAAAAATCCACTCTTCCTCTGAAAATCCGCACGACGGATTGGTATAAATGATTCCCTGCTCTGCGTCAACCGCGGCAATATGGATTTCATACCGATGGCACATTTCAATGTCCTCCACAATTTTAAATGCAGCCGCAAGACCTCCGAGCAGCGGATAATGGGACAGGAACCATTCTGCTGCTCTGGAAATGACGGTATTCTTTTTCGTTTTAAGATCGTATCCTCCCGCATCGCAGAGTGCAGATTTGATGGAATGAGTGACTGCATAGGAAAATTTTTCAGCATATGCATTTCTTTCTCCCTTTTTATAAACGATCAGCCGCTCTACCCCGATCATATCCTTTAATTTTTCAGAGTTTGTCCCGCAGATCTGCGCACCCTTATCCTGGTGTTTCAACAGATATTCATAAATTTTCTGCTCGCTGTTCAGTTTGATCGGATATGCTTCCGCCGGATCTGCGCAGATCGGCTCGCCGAGGCGGATGTCATAAAGGAATCTGGTAATGTAGATATCACAGGCTTTGTTCCAGAGTGCCGGGACAAATTCGCAGTCGGAAGGGATGCTCGCTTTGTCAAAGTGGCCGAACGCCAGGTGCAGAAGGTTGTGTGCCATCACATAGCACCATTGTTCCGGCGACAGGTTCGCCCGCATGTTGACGTAGATATCTCCATCTTTCGTAACACAGGCCAGACTTCCTTTTGCATTCAGATGTGAGGGCTTTGCAGTGATGTACCCATCCAGTTGATGGAACAGTGTATTTTTTTCCAGCAAACCAAAGCCGGCCTCCACTCTGCGGTACCCGGCCGGCTTTTCTTCTTCGCGGTAATACCTGCTTCGAACGTATGGCATCCTTTTCTCCTTCCTTTTTTCATCCGACGAGCCGCGGCAGATCGCGGATGATTTCCATCATAAACCAGTCCGGCAGTGCCTCCGCTCCATCAGCTACGACGGTCATCTGGGCGATTTCGAAATTGATGACTGCGAGTTCTTTGATCATGCCCTTGGCGCGGTACGCAAAGGAAAGCATGCCGCCGGAAATTCCCTGTTTGCTTTTCGGCAGTTCTGCAAGCAGTCTGGCGCGGAAGGACTGTGCGAGAAAATACAGCACATCCCGGTTTTCCGGCTTGTCCGGCCATTTTGCTTTCTGCGCGATAATGTCATCCAGGAGATGTGTGTTGCGCAGTGTTTTTGTGTAGGCAAGAAACATCCCCGCATGCTGTTCCAAGAGGCAGGCGTACGCCATCATTTTTAATGTTTCCTGCGAAATATCCTGCTCCCCGGCCCGGTATTCCTTCAACGCATCGCTCAGCATATGCCAGGAACGCGGGGTGGAAAACGGTTCTTCGGTTTTCGGCGGTTCGGAAAAGAGGTGATCCGGCCGCTGGATGATATAGTCAATGACCCACGGATGGAGTCCTTCTGCCTGCGCCCACTTGATCCACTGTCCCACATCCGCTTTCAGCTGCACGTGGAACATACGGTTTAAAAGGGCGGACGACATCGTTTTTACGATCGCGCTGTCCTCGGCACGGTTTCCTGCTCCGATCACAATGCTTCCCTCCGGAAGATGGTATTCTCCGATCCGCCGCTCATGGATCAGGGAATAGAAGGCTTTCTGCACTTCCTGCGTACAGGCGTTGAGTTCGTCCAGGAACAGGACATATGGCTCTTTTCTGGCGATCATTTTCGGCGGAAGGAATTCCGAGGTCTCGCCCCGGATCTGCGGAATGCCGATAATGTCCTCCGGCGCGAGCTGGCTTCCAAGGAGCGACACACACGGCAGGCCGACTTCGTCTGCGAATTTTTCCACTAACGCGGATTTTCCGATGCCGGGCGCACCCCAGATAAAAACCGGCCGCACCGGCGCAACCTGAAGCAATACTTCTAATAATTCATCCTGTGTTACACTGATTGGTAAATGCATCTGATGTACTCCCTTCTGTTTCGATCCTGTGTCTTTTCAAAGCGGATATTCGCAATCCACTTTACCACTTGCTTGATTTGACTAAATCACTTTTTCTGCCCTGCCGTGATCTTACTGTGCTGCATTACAACGTGTCTCACCATATTTCTCTGTATTTTCCAGTTTCACTGTCATATTCCAGCACCGGAATTTTTCCACTCCGCCAGGTGGTTCCGTCGAGATAATAATGACTCTGACCGTCATGCCAGATACCGTCATATATTCTGTTTCCACTGATTTTTGCCGTGGAAATGTGGCCCGCAATCACATCCTTATAGAATGCTCCGCGGCTTACCGTTCTTTTCCCCACCATCAGCTCCTCGCTGGTCACGCACAGCCAGTCTTTACCGCCCCATTCGGCAATTCCGGCGTGCACCAGAATCTGGCGTTCTGTTTCATAAAAGTAAGGAAAATGGCGCATCCAGGTGATCAGATCCCCCGCATCTTCGAACATCAGCCGTACTGCTTCTGTATTTCTGGAATCCTCTGAGAGGTGTGCTTCTTTTTCCAGAAACTCTTGAAAATGTTCTTCTTTCAGAAAGCTGTGCAGCGTTTCATAGTCTCCATCTGCATCCGATGCCAGCCATTCCCGGCTGCGATATTGCTCCACACTGCCGATATGCCGGTTGACATCTGCATATTCTTCCAGCCAGTCCAGCAGTGCTTTTTCATGATTTCCCATCAGGGCAATGACTTTTTCCGAACCATATTTTTCCTGCAATGCCCTGACTTTTTCCAGCACCGCCCGGCCATCTGGCCCATAATCTATGTAATCGCCCAGCAGAATCAGCTGGTTTTCCCCCGAAAGGTCTGTTTTTTTCAGAGCTGCCTCGAATGCCTCCAGAAATCCGTGAATATCTGACATCATATATCGCTTCATTGCTTTTCCTCTGTTTGTTTATACGTAGAAAGTTTCCTTCGTTTCCAGGCAAAGGCATCCCAGTCTTCCATTCTCAAAGCCGCAGCCGCAGTCACACAGATAGACGTTTTCTTTTTATTCTTCCAGATGGATCCATTTCCCATGTTCTGATGGCCGCAGACGGAAATATATCCATGCACTCCCTCATGAAGAAAAACCTTGTACCACAAATCCCCCATCAGATAATAGTTGTCCAGTTTCCATTTTCCCGGTTCTGCCGTACAGGCATGGGCAAGCAGATACGGCTGACCGTCCACCTCGATTTCCACCTGTACCGGCCAGGAGAGGATATACTCCGCAAGCTCTTTCAGATCTACTTCTGTCAGGCGCTCCTGCAGAAGATGGAAGGAATTGTACGGATACGGCTGCAGGAGGGCGCGGTCTCTCTCATCCATTCCGTAATAGCGGAAAATGTAATTGGCAAGCCAATGATCGTGGTTGCCGCGGATCACAGTACATTTTTTCCCCAGCTTCAATACCTGAAAATACACGCCCGCCGGGTCTGGATGATCCATGCAGCGGTCAAACAAATCACCAAGCAGATACAGGTGATCGTCCTCTTTGAGATCCATTTTTTCCAGCAATTTCATGAACCGCCAGCTGTCGTTATGTATATCAGTAATAATATAGTGCATCCAAAATCTCCTTTTCTTTCGCAGCTTTCATGTCTGCTCCTGCAATCTTCAAAGCTTTCGTTATCCGCTCATTTTTCCAAAAACGGCTTTCCTGCTTGTGTTTTGGCATGTCCTGTTTCAAAAATCTTCCCGCTTGTTCTGCTGGTTCCGGATTTCGGTCTTCTGATACTGGCATCATGGAACGTCTAAAATCTTTCACCCATTGTTGTCCGAACTGTAAAACTCTTCCCCCGTTTCCAGACAGATTGCCGCCAGCCTCCCTCCCGGGAAGCATGCGCCGCAGTCGATGGCGATGTGGTGATATTTTTTATAAATATACCCGGGATTATCATTTTCCGGAATCGTCTGCGTCGGTGTATGTCCTGTTACCAGATTTGTATCCGCAAAGTATTCCTTCTGATAATCTGGTCTGGCCCATACAAGATCGTGCAGGGAATATTCCTCGATCCTCTTTTCCGGTGTAAATCCCCCCAGCCCTCCATGCACCAGCAGATACTGTTTTTCTCCCACTGTAAGCTCCTCATACAGACTGAAATCCTCCAGAAAATTCAGTACTTCCTCCCGCATCTCGGGATCCAGCGCCCGAAATTCCCGGATCGTAGCATCACCGCCGTTATACTTCCAGCGAACCAGGTTGTCCAACAGTTCAGCATCCACTTCCTCGATGGCAAGATCTGTGATTTCCTGACAGAGAAACCGCAGACATTCCAGCGCCATCACCTCATGGTTCCCCACGATACAGAACGCATTCGGCATTTCCATCAGTTTCAATACCACCTTAATCGGATGCTCACCCCGGTCCAAAATATCCCCCAGAATATAGAGCGTATCTGTATCTTTCAATTCAATTTCTTCCAGCAGCTCCATAAATCTCTCATACTCACCGTGAATATCAGAAATAACGTAAGTAGCCATAAACAGAATCCTCCCTTTTTCATCCATACGAATCTGCATACGTTCTCCATTACCAGCTTATCTTACCATACTTCCTGTTTTTTACCGGACAAACTCTTGTCCCTCCTTTTTTGCATAATGTACACTCTAGAGCGTGTCTGAAAAAGGCTTTTCGCAAGCTGCGAGTCCCAGTTTGTGGAAATGATTTTTCAGACACGCTCTAATACATCTTCTATTGAACTTTCCTTCATGCGAAATCCCTTTTTCTTGATACTATACCACATCTATTTTTTTCTTCATTGAACTACAAGTTTAATCCTCTTTTTCTTGCTGTTTTCTCGCATTCTATCAGCATTACGCGCTGTTTATACAGCGCCTTTTATTTCTGTACAATTTATTCTCTATATGCAAAAAAGGAACGTTCTATCCAAATCGTTCCTTTTTGTTTGTAGATTATTTTATTTTTCAAATTTCTCAATCACGCACGTATGCGTCTTCGTTTTCTTATCACAAACGCGTATTTGCCGAGTGCACAGTAATGCCCGCGTCCCCCCTTCGTCATCCCACCGTCAGGCGCAAAAACCTCCCGCCGCACAGAGTACAAGTCCCCTATTTACTTAACACCCCGTCGACAGCCTTTTTCCATCCGGCATACTTCTTCTCCCGGATTTCGTCGTCCATCTTCGGTTCATACACACTTCGTTTCATATTTCCTGCGAGTTTTTCCAGATCGTAGACCCCGGCTGAAATACCGGCCATATAAGCCGCTCCGATGCCGGAAAGCTCCTCCGCGTCCGGAATATTTACGCGTTTATTCGTAATATCACTCTGGAACTGCATCAGATATCTGTTTCGTGTCGGACCGCCGTCCACGCGGAGTTCCTCGATCCGCATGCCGGTATCCTGCTCCATCGCACGGACAAGGTCGGTGATCTGGTAGGCGATACAGTCGAGAGCCGCTTTTACCACCTCAGCTTTTCCTGTGGTGCGGGTAATTCCGCTGATCGATGCCGTTGCTTTCTCATCCCAGTACGGCGCACCAAGCCCGGTAAATGCCGGAACCAGATACGCGCGGTCTGCCGGATTTGCCTCCCTTGCCAGTCCTTCCGTCTCTTTTGCCGAAGAAATCAGCTTCAGGTCATCCTTCAGCCAGGTAATCACCGCTCCGGTGTAGTTCAGATTTCCTTCCAGCACATAGTCCACCTTGCCGCCTCTTCCCCACGCAAGCGAAGTCACAACGCCGTGGCTGCTCTGAATCGGCCTGTCTCCAATGTTCATCATCAGCGAAGAACCCGTTCCATATGTTGCCTTGATCATGCCCGGTTTTAAGCAGCCCTGTCCGAACAGAGCCGCATGAGAGTCGCCTAATACACCACAGATCAGAACCGGCTCGGAAAACAATCCTTCCATCGTCGTGGTTCCATACACCGCATCGGAATCGCACACCCTGGCCAGCGCACAGACCGGAATCCCGAACATCTCACAGATCTGCTCATCCCACGCCAGTGTTTTCAGATTAAACAACTGCGTTCTCGACGCATTTGAAAAATCCGTCTTAAATGCATGATCTCCCGTCAGCTTGTAAACCAGCCAGCTGTCGATGGTGCCAAGGCAGAGCTCCCCGTCTGCAGCACGTTTCTGTCTTTCTTCTCCGCCGTTTCGAAGCAGCCACGCCATCTTTGCAGCAGGAAAATAAGCCGAAAGCTGCAGACCCGTCGCCTCGCGGATCTCCTCTGCGTGCCCCTGCTCCGCAATCTCCTGCGTAATCCCGCTTGCGCGTCCGCACTGCCATACAATGGCCTCTTCCAGTGGTTCCCCGGTCGCCTTATCCCAGATCGCCGTCGTCTCACGCTGATTGCTGATGCCGATTCCGGCGATTGTTTCCGGTGCAACACCGGACTCTGTCACCAGCGTTTTTACCGTCTGTACTGTATTTCGGTAAATCTCATTCAGATCATGGGACACCCATCCCTTTTCATTGACGATCTGCCGATGCGGCAGGTCGGTACGGCGGAGTAAATGTCCCTCCCCATCAAAGAGCAGCGCTTTCGTTCCCTGCGTGCTCTGGTCAATTCCGATGATATACCTTTTCTCCATTTTTTCAGCTCCATTCCTAAAATTTTATAAATATCCAGATTCCCATCTCGAATAACGCTGAATGCACCCTGTTTTTCAACACACCATGCGTCATTTTCTATTGTCGCAGCATTCACCCTGCCCCTATAGGCAAGATCTTTGGCGATTACCACACATTCCAACATCTTCCGCAGAACGATTTATTCCTGATTATATAGAAAAAGTTCCTGCGTTCCCGGATTTTCTTCCGCCCGGGCACGCAGGAACATGGCATACGCAGACCTGCGGCAGTTTACAGTTCCCTGCGGGCTATCACATTCACCGCTGATTCCATTTCTGATTAAGCCAGTAATTCTTTCGCTTTTTTTGCAATGCCCTCGGCATTCAATCCATAATAGTCAAATACTTCTTTGGAAGTTCCCGTAATCACCGGCGCATCCGGCAGAGACATAGGAATGACTTTGCGCGGGCATTCCGCACCGACCACCTGACTCACCATCGATCCAAGACCGCCGAATGGAGCGTGCTCTTCGATCGAAATGACAACTTTTGCCTTCTTTGCAGCTTCTACCAGGCCCTCTTTGTCCAGCGGTTTCACACAGTACATATCGAGCAGTCCTGCGCTGATTCCCTCTTCTTTCAGCATAGCAGCCGCATCGAGCGCCGGGCGGACCATCTCACCGCAGGCTACCAGTAAAACATCGGTGCCTTCCGAGAGAGCCGTTGCCCTATCCATCTCAAACGGGGTATTTTCTTCGCTGTAAATATCCGCAACGGCATTTCTTCCCACTCGGATATAAGCCGGTTTTTCATCGGTAAGGAGCGCCTCAACCAGTTTTGCTGTCTGGAAGCGGTCGCTCGGCAGATAAACGCGCATGTTCGGAATAGCTGCCATTGCTGCGATGTCCTGTGCAGAATGATGACTCATGCCGAGTGCACCGTAGCTCACACCGCCGCTGATACCGATCAGCTTTACATTGGTGTTGGAGTATGCACAGTCAATCTTTGCCTGCTCATAGCTTCTTGTAGAAAGGAAGCACGCCGGAGATGCCGCAAATGCTTTCTTGCCGCATTTTGCAAGACCGGCAGAAACGCTGACCAGATCCTGCTCCGCAATACCCATCTCCACAAACTGCTCCGGATACGCATTTGCAAACGGTGTCAGGGAAGCACTTCCCCTAGAATCGCTGCAGAGCACCACGATATCTTTATCCGTTTCGGCATGTTTCATTAAAACCTCGCAAATGGCCTGTCTGTTTGGAATCTTATTCATGACAGTGCCTCCTTTCTCTCATCCAGATCCTTCATGATCTGTTCTACTTCCTCCGGTGTCGGCACTTTATGATGCCACTCCGCCTTATTTTCCATCACGGAAGAACCACAGCCCTTCGTTGTGTTTGCAATAATAACCGTCGGTTTTCCCTTGCAGTGTTTCGCCAGCTCAAACGCATGAACGAGCGCGTCCATATCGTTGCCCGGTACGGAAAGAACATTCCATCCGAACGCTGCCCATCTCTCCTCCTGGCTGTCCTGTTTCATGACATCCTCGGTATTTCCGGAGATCTGCAGACGGTTGCGGTCTACGATCGCACAGAGGTTGTCCAGCTTGTAGTTTCCTGCGGACATTGCGCCCTCCCAGACAGAGCCTTCTGCCAGCTCGCCGTCACCCATAACGGTGTAGACACGATAATCTTTTTTATCCATTTTTCCTGCCAGCGCCATTCCCACGCAGACCGGAAGTCCGTGGCCGAGAGAACCGGAATTCATCTCGATGCCCGGCAGTTTATTATTCGGATGGCCGATGTACGGGCTGCCGAATTTGGAGAATTTTTCAATGACCTCTTCCATCGGGAAGAACCCCTTTGCCGCAAGTACTGCATAATATGCCTCAACGGAATGACCTTTACTCATCACAAAGCGGTCGCGGTCCGGGTCATCCACATTCTCAGGGCTGATGTTCATCTCTTTAAAATACAGCGCCACAAGCACATCAATAACACTCATGTCACCACCGATGTGGCCGCCCTTGCCGGAAACTACCATTTCCACTACTTTCTTCCGCAGATCATACGCCAGACAACTCAATTCCTTGTATTCACTCATGATTTTCATTCTCCTCTTAAATATGCTTTGACATCTTCCTCGATCGGATCATATAAATCCGGGGCAATACCGATGTATTTGCATGCTTCATACAGAACCGGCACAACGTTCTCGTGGATACCGACACAGTGGTGGATGTACGGTCCTTCCACGATTTTTGCCTCGAGGCGTTTCAGGTTCTGTACCTCAACCCATACGTAGGTTCCCTTCGTATAAGGTCCCTTGACACCTTTTGCATTTCCAAGCAGCAGGGAGTACTCTCCGTTGTCTCCGTCAAAACGCGCCAGTGTCATTTCGCCTAATTTTGCCTGTGCCTCTACAGCTCCCGGATGACTGAATGCCAGAGGATAACCGATGGTCGGTTTTTCCTGTGCTACCGAGATTGGCCACGGTCCGCAGTGCTGCAGCAGCTCGCCGTTCTCGTTGTCCGGGTGGCGTACCGTCCAGTCGGCAAAGAAGCTTCTCTTATCGTTTCTGCCGGCAGCCTCTACCATCAGAGCGGTGATGGCGCCATGGATATCGGTCTCACAGACAACCGGAATTCCCTCTTCGTTCAGCAGGGAGTTTGCCGCACACGGCATGATGCCGATCTCACCCTGCAGCGCGTTCCAGCACTGGATCGCGATGGCATTGCAGGAATATTTTGCAGCCAGATTTTTCATCGCAACCTTCAGAGCTGCTACATTTTCCAGTTCTTCCGGTTTAATCTTTACGCACATATTGGTATTGCAGTAAGAAACGACGTTTGCTACCTCGGTTCCTTCTGCTTTTACTTTTTTCATCTCTTCGGTCAGTTCCGGCAACGGAATCGGAGAAAGCTGAATATTAAACTTCTCCAGCAGTTCGCCTTCGTTGCACATCGTGGACCAGAAATCGAACGGACGCGGTCCGATCTGCAGGATTCTGGTATGGCGGAACGTATCGACGACGTTGCAGACGGCAAGGAAATCTTTGATGCCGCGTTCAAATTCCGGATCGGTCAGGCGGCAGTTCGTCATATAGGTAAAGGGGACCTGGAATCTTCTGAGCACTTTTCCGGTTGCGAAAAGTCCACACTGGCTGTCGCGGAGACGAACACCATTTTCATCCGGGCGCTCATCGCGCGGTCCCCAAAGGAGTACCGGCAGTCCCATCTCTTTTGCCAGTCTTGCACAGACATACTCGGTACCGAAGTTGCCGTGCGGGAAGAAAATTCCTTTTACATTTTCTCTTTTGAATTTTTCCTGGATCTTTTCACGGTCCGCTTCATCGTAAAACAGGCCTTCCTCGTTGATATCGGTGATGTCCACAAATTCAACGCCAAGCTCTTTCAAACGCTCTCTCGTCAAGTTGGCGTATTTTACGGCATCCGGCGCACTGAAAATGCTTCTTCTCGTAGGGGCAAATCCGATTTTGACTGATTTCATATTCATTTCCTCCATTTAATTTTTCGTTGAATTTTGTTAAATTCATGATTGAATCATCTTCTTTTCTATAGCCCTTATATTACTAAATGCAGTTGAATTTGTCAATCTCGTTTTAGTTATATTAAATATTTTTTAGTAATTTACACAAAAACAGCACCCGTTTTTTATGCATTCCTTCATATTTTTAAATTTTTCCGCTCAGAAGTTGACTTCCTTTTTAATTCATATTAAAATCAGACCATGAGTTTAATGCTTTTTCAGAAATCTGGCCGCTGTTTTGCAGATTTCTGGCATCCCGAATTTATGGAACAGGAGTAAAATCTTATGAATATTTCTGCAAAAGAACTGGCAAAGTTGATTAACGTATCGCCTGCCACCGTTTCGATGGTTTTCAATAATAAACCCGGCATCAGCGATGCCACCAGGGAACTGGTTTTAAAGACTGCAGCCGAGTATGGCTATGAGCCCAAAAAGAACGAATCTTCCGGCGCATCTTCCCGCATTATCCAGCTGGTCAATTATAAAAAGCATGGAAAAGTCGCTGCCGACACACCGTTCTTCTCCCAGCTGACCGAGGGAATTTCCACCGAATGCACCCGTCAGGGCTGTGCACTCCATATCTCCTATTTTTATGAGACGATGGACATCGACAGCCAGCTTGACGCGCTCCGTGCTGTGGACTGTGAGGGGATTCTCCTTCTCGCAACCGAGATGGCGCCGTCCGATTTCCGCAAGTTCCGCGATTTTTCTGTCCCGATTGTTGTGGTGGACTGCTATTACGACGAGCTGGATTACGACTGCGTTCTGATTAACAACATCCAGGGCGCTTTCAACGCCACCAGTTATCTGATCCAGTGCGGTCACAAAAACGTGGGCTACCTTCATTCGAGCCTCGACATCAGCAACTTCTCCGAGCGCGCCGACGGCTATTACAAGGCACTCCGCGCAAACGGCATAAGCACCTCCCATCCCTATGTACACGCCGTTTCCCCGACCTCTGACGATGGCTACCGCGACATGCTGCGTCTCCTTGAGTCGAAAGCGCCGATCGCCGATGCTTATTTCGCCGACAATGACATCATCGCTGCTGCTGCCATGCGCGCGCTGCGCGAAAACGGCTACCGCATCCCGGAGGATGTCTCCATCATCGGTTTCGACGATGTTCCGATGTGCGATATGATGGTTCCGCCGCTTTCCACCATGAAAGTCAGAAAACGGGAACTCGGCGCAACCGCTGTCCAGCGCCTTCTTGACCGCGTATCTGACCCGAAACGCGAGTGTCTGAAAATGTGCATGGCAACCAAACTGGTAAAACGCCAGAGCGTTTCCAAACGTTGACATTTCGCGAAATTTCCTGTATTTCTTATTTATCTGATTCACTTCGAACGCACACGGCGTGCAAAGCAGGCATCCTGATATTCCATGCTGTCTCCTTCCCTGCATTGCCACAGCAAAAAAAGAGCGAAAAGTCCTCCCTCTGTGGAGAGGCTTTTCGCTCTTTTTTGCTCTGCACCATTTTGCTTTGGATTTTTCCGTTCTGCTATGCTATAGTTATCACAAATGATCTATACAAAGAATCTTCATTTTGAAAGGAGTTTTTTTTATGCAGTCTGCAAATGACCTGAAACAGCTTTTATTTAATATCAACCACAAAAGTTATCCCGCCTATAAGTCTGCCCGCGGTGCTTACCAGTTTCCAAACTATATCCTCTCCATCGACCACGTCCAGGGCGATCCCTTTGCCGCACCATCGCGCGTCAGCATCCATGTCACCGGAAAAACTGCCGCATTTCCGCCGTCCCTGTACGACACGTACGAGAAGCGCATCGCTCTTCAGGATTACCTGCTGCGCCAGTTTGCACGCGCAATCGCACCGTATTCCTTCCGTGCAAAGGGATCCGGCAAAAGCGGACTGCTTGGCGTAAGCCGCTGCGGTCAGGAGATTCTCGAGCGCACCGCCTGTGTTTTCAATGCAGCAAACGGCAGTCTGGTTCTCAACATGGAAATCGGTTTTCCCGCCAACGGCCGCACCATCGCCGCCCAGGAGCTGATCCGCATTCTCTTCGACTTTCTGCCGGGCTGCGTGGAAAAATCGCTTTTGTACCGTTTTCTGAATCCGAAAGCCTGTGCCGCGGTTGCTGCTCTTTCTGAGGATCAGCAGGCCATTCGGCAGCAGTTAAAAGAAAAGCACCTGACGGCTTTTGTTGCCGATGGCGCCATTCTCCCGCGCGAAACGGGTGTTTCTGATCTTCCGATGAGGCATGCGGTTCCATTTTCTTCTCCCGACACCTTACGTGTTACGCTGGATCTTCCCAATCACGGACCGATTTCCGGCATGGGCATTCCCCTTGGCGTTACTCTGATTGTCGGTGGCGGCTTTCATGGAAAGTCCACCCTGCTGCAGGCGCTGGAAATGGGTGTATACAACCACATCGCCGGAGACGGAAGGGAATATGTTATCACCGATGCAAGCGCTGTAAAGCTCCGCTCCGAGGACTCCCGCAGCATCAGCAATGTCGATATCTCCCTTTTCATCCACGATCTCCCGGGAAAGAGTGATACGACCGCTTTCTCAACCGCGGATGCCAGCGGAAGCACCTCACAGGCCGCCAATGTAATCGAAGGAATGGAATCCGGCACCGGACTTTTCCTGATTGACGAGGATACTTCCGCCACGAATTTCATGGTACGCGATGAACTGATGCAGCGCGTGGTGGCCGACAGCGAAGAGCCAATCACTCCGTTTATCAGCCGCGTGCGTGACCTGTATGAAAAGCTTGAGATTTCTTCCATTCTCGTCGCAGGAAGTTCCGGCTCCTATTTTCATGTTGCCGATACGGTCATTCAGATGAAAGAATATGTTCCGTATGACATCACAGAACGTGCCAAAGCCATTGCCGCGGAATTCCCGCCGTTTACGGCTTCTGTGCGTCCGTTTGCACTCCCGTCTTTCCAGCGTCATCCACTGCCGGATAAAGTCTTAACCGGCAGCGACCGCACAAAAGTCAAAGTGATGGGACAGGAATCCATTCTGGTTAATAAATCCCTGACTGACCTGCGGGCCGTGGAACAACTCACGGATTCCGAGCAGCTCTCCGGACTGGCGGCGCTCCTTTTAGAGGCTGCAGAGCGGGCGATGGATGGAAAGAAAACCTTAATTCAGGTTGTCGATCTGCTGGAAAAAGAAATGGATGAAAAAGGGCTTTTGGCGCTCCTGGCCCCTGGACGCCCCGGCAACCTGGCTCGCCCAAGACGCCAGGAAATCTTCGCCTGCCTGAACCGGTGCAGGAATTTGAAATTCAGATAAAAGGAAGGGGCTGAACAAAAAATTTTCTGTTCAGCCCCTTATGATTTTTACTTCTATGCCCTGTATTTTTATTTATCCACGCACAGTATGATGAATAAAATAGTCCGCATCCACGATCCGATAACTATTTTTCTCTGTAGAATCTTTTATGATTACCTGTCCATTTTCTGTTTCAAGCGTAATATAAGTTCCATCACTTCTATACACCGTCATCTGCTCCTTCGGGCGTTCCAGCATCCTGATCGGATCTTTTTCCTTTTTTATCCGCTGAAGTTCATTCTCTGTCATAAAAAATTCTATTTCCGAAATTTTTCTGTTTTTCTTCAACGGTGTGCTTCTCATGGAACCATTTTTGTTCATCCAGCGATCCGCAAACAGAACATCTTCTGTCATTTTCGTAATTACCTCCGATATTCCTTCAATCTGTTTTATTGAAATACCTTGAAGTACGCCTGTAATGATTTTCTTATATTCTTCTTGCGTGATATCAACACACAATTCATTTCTTCTATTTTGCTCAAAAATATCTCCTGATTCATAGATCACCTTATATTGAAAATGAAATCGCATATATGTTCCCTCTATCTCAGTTTTTCTATTTACGCCTAATGGTTCCTGACCCCGAGTAGGATCTGTCCCCGAGTCGTTTCATATCATCGCTTTATTTTTGCATCAAACTCACAAACTCTGCTTCCGACATTCCAACTCTCTTCGCAGCATCCGCACTACTTAAAACATGGTCCCGAACCAGGGAAAAGAGCATTTCTAATTTGCCTTTCTCGATTCCTTTTTCCATTCCCTGTTCAATTCCTTTCTCGATCCCTTTCTGGATTCCACGTTCCTCTACTGTATCAGACAAATTACACATTAAGCTCAGCTCCTTTCCAAATCCGTTTTCCATTTGAATTTCATACTCTTGTTCCAAACGCTCTTTCTTCTCTTTTTCTGCCAGCTCCGTATTAAACAACGTCTGCAGCATTCCCAGAAACTGATCCTCTGTTTCTTTCTTTGTATTCAGGCACACCATCACGACCGACAGTTTGTCGTATTCTTTCCTTCGATCCGGAATCCCCGGTATCAGGTCTGTTTTTTCAAGTTTATACTCTGAAATAGCATTTCCAATGTACTGCGGTGCATTCATACAGATCCAGATGGAATACACCTTTTTGATCTTATCGTATTCCGGAATTTCGAACTCTGTTCCCAGCTGTGCCGATATCATTCTTGCCCCATAGAACACGCCGCGTGTCGTCAGAGAATATCCCGTATGGTATTTCTTCTGTGCTTCCACATTAATAATCAGGCGGATTTTTTCTCTGCTTTTGGGTATCCAGGCAAAAAATCGGATATCATAAAAAATGGTTCCTTCTTCGTTTACCTTATCTTCATTCGCCATTCCCGTAATCTGCGATGCATTGGTTTCTCCCGGGTTTACTCTCCGGCTTCCGATCTCTGGCTCCCCCTCGATGCATTTCATGATTTCTTCCCGGTTCATCCCCGCATATTCCCTTACCGTTCTCTGCAGGATCCAGGAAAGAACGTTCTTGTCACCCAGCACTTTTTTGCACTGTTCATCATACTGGATCTTCGCCTGCGCAAGATCCAGATTCCGTGCAAATTCGTTTCTCATAGATCCCCTTCTTTCTGTTTTGTTTTCTTCTTAACCTGCTTTTATTCTGCCGCAGCTTCATTTCTCTATAATTTTTTCCGTACGGATTTTCCTGGCATCTTAATATTTTTTTCGAGTTTTACTTCTCAATCCATTTTCATCCTTTCGCATCCGTGTTCTATTTTCTTTGCCATCGATGTCTGTGTGTTTTTAGTTTAGCACGAAAGAGACGATAACACAATTTGTTTTGATTCCTAAATTTCCAAGCCCAGCAATCTCCAAATCGTTTTTGTTTCTCTAATGGTACCTGACCCCAAGTAACCATCACTCTTTTCTGTACCCTTCCGCCCGCCCAATTATGTGCTGAAGAGAGGTCTGTTCCGTTGCAGACACAGATGCTATAGTATGATGTTCTTTTGTTCTATTACTATATCATATTTGCGATTAGACTGCCACTGCTACAGTCTTACATTTTTATTAAAAAATCCACAGCCAGAATGTCCCCTCCAGACTCCCGGCTGCGGATTTCGCTGTTACTCAGCCCGCCATAATATAAATCATATCCGTTTCTTTGTTGTTCTGTACCGTTTCATCCCAGGTGATATGCAGAATATAATAGTTCACATAATTCCCATTTTTATCTGGCTTTTGCCTTTCATCCGGAAGTTTTTCCTGACTGGCTGTCTTCCAATAAAGAGGCTCTGCTGATATCTGAACATTCCCATATTTTTCATATGTTTTCTCATGATAAGCATTTGTTGCATAGTTGCTTTCTGTCTCTTTATTTAAATAGTTTCCTGCCAACTTACTACCTTTCTTATAGTAATCCCCCAGATAAAAAATACTTCCATTCACCGCATCCGTTTCTATAGATGCCTTATCAATTTCATACGAAAATCCAATATTCGTAGTATGTGCCAGCTGAAGATGATAAGCCAGTCCCGGCTTTGTGCTGTACACACAGAATACAACGTCTTTATACTTCTGCGCCCCGGAAACGTCAATATTGCTCAGCTCCAGCTGCTGGATCGGTTTTGCATCTCCGGCTCCGATCAGCAATGCGTTTGGCATATTTACTTTCGTTATCGTCTCTATGCTTCGATGCATATACAGCCAGGCAAAAACCGGCAGCGCCAGAAGGGCAGAGAATGTCAGAATCACAGATATGACAACCCGTTTTTTCCGCGTCAGCCGCATCCTGTGCTTCCCCTGTCTGACCTCATCCTGCTGTCTCTCTGTCTGCTCCTTCATGGAAGCACCTCCTTCTTTGCCACGTTTTTGTCCGGTTTTACTGCGCATCCAGTTTCAGCTGCACATACTGGACGTTTTTCCCAAGATACTGGTCTGCTGAATCATAGTAAGCCGCGATCATAGAATAGAGAGCCGGATTGAATTTCTCCCGTATCTGTGAAAGCGTATCTTTTGTAACATTCTCCTGAAATTTTTCAGAATCTTCCCACCGGAAATAACGGTTCGATGATGAATTCTCCTCCACTTTGCCCATCGTCTCAAACAGGTTCTCCGGCAATGCCGAAAGTGCATTCTCCTCACTTGATAGATTTTCCGGAAACAGCAGCGGATTTTTCCCGCTATAGCTGTCTGCTTTTCTCAGATACGATTCCAGCCTTTCCGGCCAGATCCAGTATATCGTAACCGGATAAGCAGTGTCTTTTTGGGCATTCGTATTATTCCAGGTCAGCTTTCCATTCTTTACTTCAAGGACAGCCGTTTCCGTTTCACTGCCAAGCCTCATACTCCACTCTCCTGCATCCCGGGATATCCAGCCTTTATAGCACCCCGCCTTCCCATTGTATCCCGCAAACAAAAGAATGTGTCCTTCCAGCAATTGCTGTAGCGACGGATCCGTAACTTCCGTTAAATCATTTTGGGTCACATTCTCCTCATTCTTTTTGTCATCCGCGATCTGATATCCGGTCAGAACCAGATCTAACGTTACTTTAAGCGGACCATTCTTATTGGGAATGATGTAAAATGTCATTTTTCCATAAGACCCCGGCTCAATCCCTGTCGGCTTTCCATCCTCACCCGTATTGTTCATATTGCTTTCCGGTGTAACAGCCCAGCAGATGGAAGTGTGGCTTCCATCGGTAGACCAGTATTTTTTCCCGTCTATCTCTCTTAAGGCTCCAGGGGATACTGTCAGCAGTTTGTCATATATGCCTCGATCTGCATCTTCATCACTTTTTGTCCCTGCCGCGGCAAGATCGAAGGGCATATCCGCAGGCCGGATAGCAACACCAGTCGCAGCGACCCTGGTATTGCTGACAAACCATGCAATACTTGCAACGATCATCACAATGAAAGCTGCAACAACGATAATTCCCGTCCGGAAAAAGATTTTCCACTGGTTTTTCAGAAGCTCTATCTGTTTCTGCGCTTTCTGTCTGTATTCTTCTGCCGTCAGCTCTTCTTTTCCTTTTTTCCAGCGCATCCCTTTTCACCTCGCTTCTGTCCCATTTTTTATTGTTACCGTCCGCCATTTTCCGGCGAACGGCAACATTTTGTCTGATGCCGGATCGCTTAATTATTGTCTATCATATCCTGATAGATCCGGGCATTGGTATAGATGATATAATCCGTTGCTTTCGTACCATCCAGTTCACTTCCGTTTTTATCGAGCAGAACCGCAGTCAGGCGCACTCTGTAATTTGCATAAGTATATTGCTCTTTTTCAAATTTCCCGCCGGTCAATGGCGTAAAGGTAAATTGCGCAAACTGGTGCTTCGTATCGTCCGATACAAAATCGTTCTTCCACTGATATGCTTTATCACCATTTCCGGAAATATCATCTGATTTTGCATCTTTGACAATATTCTGGAGATAAGATCCAATTTTCAACGGTTTTGTTTCATCATAAGTTCCATTCTCATTTTTCTGGAACAATTCCATTTTATAGCGGATGGCTGCAGCCTTGGCAAGAGTTTCTGCATCCACATTGGAATAATCATAATCTGCTCTTGTATAGATCATGTCGGAACGGTTCTTTGCTGCATCACTCGGGTTGACTCCAAGCTGCTGCGTCGTATCTCCGATTCCGCTTCCATCTACGCTGGAATATCTGAGGATCGCTTTGGATGGGTTTGTAATGTAATAACGATTTTCATCTTCTTTCGGTTTTTTATTTTCTGTAATCGGCAGCTGCGTGGATGTATTGGCAATACGTGACACACCAACAACGGATGTACCACTACTGTCTGTATCTGCGGCGCCTCTCACCGGAAAACCATCCACGTCATCATAAGTAAGTGTGATTTCAGCTGTAACCGTTATCGCATTCTTCTCACTGTCTGCCTCTTCCAATGCACTTTTCAACTTGCTGCTTCCATATCGAAGCGACATCGTTTCAAGTCCGGCTGCGTTTGAATTCTTACCTTCTTCTGAATAGATTTTTGTTCCATCTGATTTTGAAAACTGATATATATATTGGATGTTTTCTGTACCGATTACACCATTGATTCCAGCCGCCTTTTCCAAATATTTTTTCAGGCTGATATCAAACTCGTGATAAACTTCGGAAGGTCCAAGTGACTTGAACTGAGCCTGCCCTGCCTCTGTCAGCCACAATTCACCTGTCAGCTTAATTTTGATACCGTCTCCGTTTTCCATCGCAGTATCTCCCATCGGACTTCCATTATGAATACGGCTGGTGGAAATACTGAACGTCTGCTGAACTCCATTGTATACTACGTAAGCAGAACTATCCGCCTTCTTATCCGATTTAATAACAGCCGGCAGCGTACCTTCCTTGCGTGACATTGTTGCGGCATACAATCGGTTGTTTATAATGGGCACTCCATCTGTCTTTGGTATTTGAATGGTGAGATAGTACTCTTCCTTCCATTTCTGTGAATTCAAAGAAGTATCCGTTCCTGGTATTGTCATCCGATATTTTTCTGCATCTTTGTCCTTTTCTTCCGCTTTCCGGTAATAGTCTGTGCCGATTCTGACCGTTGCTTTGGACGGATCTGTCTCCTTCACATAATAGGTTGTTCCATCTTCCGCTTCCGACACCAGATCTGCCTTCAGCCCGAGTAAATCGCAGATATAAACAGGAGCGAATTTCTGAGTTGTCTGACCCTGACCGGTACTGCCTGGCACTGTCATATTTGTAAGGTTAAAGCTGTGCAAATCCTCGTTTCCGTCTGTCGTATAAATATAATACTGTTTGGTCTGCCTGTCTACCAACGTCAGCTTCGTTCCTTCCGGGAGCAGTTTTTGTGTATTACCCGAACTGCCCGATGCCAGATTCAGAACCTTGTCATAATACCACAGCAGATTCTCACCATTGTCCAGCATAGACTGCCAGTCTGTCTCTTTCTCATAGCTGTATTCTATCAATGCCGTCAATGGTTCATTGAAGTCTGCGGTTGCATAATGATTTCTGCTTATATCTGTCATAGGATAATCCGATGCACAGTAATCCGTTCCTGCAAGAAACCTTGTTTTGAAATTGATATAGAGAACCTTGTTCACAAGCACCGGAATGTACAGATGGAAAACATGTAGGTTTGTAGTGTCTGTCGGATCTGTGTAGGTCACATCCAGCAAGGTAAACTGACTGCACTGGTTATCATATGCATTCGGGGTGATGGAAAGCTTCTTTCCTGAGCTGACACTTAAGCTTGCATTTGTCTGAGGTGCAAAATTATTATGATTGCTGTCCCACTTATAACTCGTTGCTGTAATGTCTCTCTTTTGTTTCTTCGCCGTATCTCCATTGCTCACATTTGTCATTGCCGCAATATAGTCCCAGATTATTTCATCTACATCTGCGGTATTATTTACAACAAGCACCGGGAAGTCAACATTTTCGTCTATCGTTGTAGTTGCGTTTTCTTCGACTCTGTAAGTTGTAAGATACGCGTCGTTTGTTAGACTTAATAGTTTTGCAACACTGATTTTCGTGCTATCGTCTACATTCCAGTAGTAAGCTGAATCATGAGAGGCACTGCCCAGTTCGGTTAAAATTGCTTTGGCTGTTCCAGTTCCTGCCGCATTACCGGTCATAACTGTTCCATCTGCAAAAGGCACATCACTCTTCGGGTTGACATCTACCCATGGGCTGGCGGAAGAGGATGGTTTCGCTGTGGAGTCGGTTGGCTGGTAGCTCTTGGTGGCAGTGGCATCGGCGTAGATGATGGTAGCAGAACCTTTTTGAGTTCCAATGTCTTTCTGTGGTAAAACAGTACCGGAGGCAGAAACTGCTGTCAGATTGATTGCATCATTTGAACCACTTATTCCAATCCAGAATCCTACATCGGTTATAAGCTGAATCAACGCACCTGATAAATCTTCAACTTTTGGATTTGCAGCATATCCGACTTTGCACGACTCTGCAAGGATATTGTAGCCTTTCACACTATTACTATTAGACATATTATTTGTAGATCCTGTCAATAATCCTGCACATCTGGCATCATAAGTTCCATTGTATTTCTGATAATATTTAGTAACTGCTATGACCTGATTAAATTCTACATTCGATGCAAGTATATTCCCATCATTGTTTCCGACAAGACCACCAACATACCGCCCGAGAATATTCACCTTTTCTTCCTTACATGTTTGGAATGTTGCTGTATATCCACTACTCTGATAACCAATAAAACCGCCAATCCAGTTTCGCTTATCACTCTTTACATAGGTATCCTTTTCCGAACAACTCATGATCTGAACCTTGGCTTTTGACTGACCTACATAACCACCTGTGTATTGCTGTCCGTTAATCTTTGAATTACAATCCATGGTTACCCCAAAAATAGCCAATGGATTATTATGATATCCAATTATGCCTCCTGTAGAAGCTTCGCTACTATCTATCGGATTGTTTACTTCAATCGAATGTAGGACACAGCTAGTCACAGTCACATTAATGTCAATATTAATATTTGTCACCTTTCTGTTGCCTGCAATCAAACCACCAATATCTCGAACATTATTTCCGGTAACCGTCACATTATTTGCATTCACATTTTCAATACTCACACTAGAAGAGTCACAAGCGCCGACAAGGCCTCCTGCTGCTGCTGTCTTATATTTATCTGAAATTGTAGTAACTTTAAGATTCTTGATATTAACATCCTCATTAGAATCTCTTGTGATTTCCAAAGTACCATATCCAACATTCCATCCAACTAATCCACCCGAACTGCCATCGTTCTGAACCCATTTTGATACATTTACATTCTCAATAGACCAGTTGCTAAAAGTTACATTTCTCTTAGAATTATTATATCCATCAATATACCCAATGGCTCCTCCTGTCATTGTGCCACCATATACATCAATGTTCTTCAGAGAAAACTTATAAAAAGTAACCGTACCTGTAGAATTGGCCGTTCTCGCAGCGAATCCACCAACACCTATTTTGTTATCTGATTCTTCCACAGAGCACAAATTTGAATTTGTTTTATTAAACAGACCGATCTTAACATTTCCTGATATTGCAAGATTGCTCACACTACACTCTTTTGTAAAATGAAAATCGACAAATACTCCTGCTCCCTGATTTCGCCATGAACCATCTGTATATTCGATTCTGTACTCATTTTGATTCATGTCTAATATAATCTTTGTGGCATTTTTTTCATTACCAGAAATGTTCTTTATCAGAAGATTCCGCCGATATACTTTTGGAATACTGCAATCTTTATTCCAAACAACCTTATTCTCCCCATAGCTACATCCAATTCCCCGGAATCCATTGCCATAAGCAGTCATATCAATGCTTTCTACGCTGAATGTAAGATTAACCGGGATATTCTTAACCGGGATATTCGTAGCTGTCTTTGTATCACTGCTCTTTCCTGCCAGCCTTGCTGCTGTGGTACCTGTTGTATAGTTCTTCACCAGATAAGAAACTCTGTTTTTTGCACCATCACTTCCTGCAGAACCTGCATTTCCACCCCAGTATTTTTCATCTGCAAGCCTTGTACCTGCATCTGTTCCTGCATCTGTTCCGATTCCTTCATACGTCGCAGTACGTGGTTTTCCATACTGATACGCATCAACCACCTCGTCGTCTACATCCATATAACTCCCTGTAGAATCCATCGCTCCTGCGCCACTGTTTACAATCGCGGACAGCAGCCACAGTCCCTGTGCCGACGCTACAGTAGCGTTTAATACGCCATTTTTCTCGGATACCGTCAGGTCACTTGTCCCTTCCTGTAAACTTGGAATGGTATAGTTTTTATCGGTATTATTTACAGTACATTTTTCTGCACATGCATAGCCATCTAATACACGGCCAACATAGGGGTTGCGATAGAAATAGTTACCGCCCTCAGTAGTTGTTTTACCATCGGGTGTACCATCCTCCTTTAACATCTTTACTGTTTTCTTTTCATCGGCCGCTTCCGCACATACCGCCGTAAAAGTATTGGTTGTGTTATCCATATTGCGGAAAACTACTCCACCGCCGGTTTTTTCATAGTCAGTATTTTCGGTTACGTGGGTTGCCCCACCAACCAGACCGACATATCCTCCGGCAGCTATTAACTTTTCATAGTTACCGCTAAATGATACTGTATTTTCATTATACTGTACGGACACATGATCAATAATGGTATCACCACCCATGCAATAACCGATAATTCCGCCAAAGAATGGATTTTCCTCTGTTCCCGGCAAATTTGCAGCCTGCATCTGAATCTTTGCATTTGAATAGTCCACCGTCAGATCTTTTACTACGCTTCCACGGCTGTAGGCAATCAGACCGCCGAAGCTGTTTTTGTTCCCGTTCGATCCTTTCATACTTACAGTGATGGAATTGCCGTTATCAGCTGAACCAACAATCACACCGCTGAATGGATTCTTCAGTGTACCAAGTCCGCTGAAGGTTTCTGCGGAAATCGTAATGTCTTTCTCGATTTTGTAATACGCATTTAACAGATAGCTGGTTGCTTTATCTGTATCTATTGTATCTGTTGCTCCATCCGCTTTCCATGCATTATTTTCCCATGTATAGGTAATATCCGTGCCTGTAGTAGTAGCAGAAATAGCATTCCCCTGCGTATGGTAGTTCTCAACTGTCTGTGTCTGACTGTCCAGAACTTTTGAATTAAATACTACCTGGAAGTTTGAAATACTGCCCGGGGTGCTGATATAAGAAGCCAGTGAACTCAGCTGAAGTGCGTCTTCAATAATATACGGATCCCCATAGGTACCGCAGCCGTTCAGCAGACCAGTAGATTTCTGGTTGATATCCAGCTCATATGTACTTTCTTCAATATTCTGTGCTACCCTGACATAACGAAGAAAATTCGTGTCCTTATATCTTTCTCTCACATAAGCTTCATTCGCGTTTGCATCCTTCTCATCTGTGATATAGCTGTCCGCATCATAGTACTGATACTGCTTATCCGGATTTCGACCAGTTGTCTCTGTATTCGTCAGCTCCACACCATAAGTAACTTTATTATCGGTACTGTTAAAGTTATACGTACCGGAACCATCGGAAGAATACATAAAGTACTCCATAAGGATTGCCCTGGTAAATATCGTATGAGTCGTGTGATACTCTACCTGCGTGGTTCCATTATTCCACACAGAGGTAGATTTTTCTGAATCTTCTTTTACACGTCCGTCCAGTGCAATATCGGAAAATGAAAGAGTCAGCTTGGATGCTGTCTTGTCACCGACGGAGCCGACCAGACTGGTTGCAGCATACGCAGTTTTTTTATTCTCACCTTCTCCTGTCATATATTTCTCACTGGTGGAGAGCTTATCTACGGTCAATTTTGCTGCTTTTGCAATTCGATTGATCAGAAGTGGCGCATAGGTGGTATCATTGCCTTTTTCCACTCCTGTCACTCTGATTCCATCCAATGTCACATTTTTCAGATTGATTCCAACAATGTTGCTGATCGGATTTCCGATGACACTTCCATAAATCAGTGCACCGGAATTATATTGTGTACCGTTGTCTGAACCGTCTGCATTTTCTTCACTTTTAAATTTTTCTTTTCCTACCACACCCGCAAAAGAAGTCTTATTTACCAGCACACCATGAGAAGTGTTATAGAGCAATCCGTGCTGCATCAGGTAATGCTGATGTTCTGCATCCGAGAACGATTTATTTGTTTCTTCTATCGTATTCATCGCATCGTAGGCAAAGGTCAGGTTTGTATCTGAACCAGTATTACTTTCCGAGCCAATATGTACCGGGGTAAGCGGTGTCACCGGATAATACGAATATCCATCCAGATTCAGGTTTCCGGATATGCTTGTCACAAAAGGATTATCTGGTGTACTGGTGATTTTTTCCCTGAACCACGTTCTGATATTTTCTGCAGCATACTGGGCTGCACTCCACAAAACTAAATCCGGTTCCGAAGTGATATTTTTAAGATTCGTTGTATACTTGTCTTTTCTGTAGCTGTCCAGGTTGTAGTAGTATCTTGTCTTTGTGTTTTTATAATTTTCTATCTGACCCGTGTATGTATTTGTCGTTGTACTGTCCTTATCAATCAAAGCTGCTTTTTCACTGCTGTCATGTACTGCAAGGGAAACCACTGCATTGCTGTTTCCGGCATCATCAAATCTGGTAATGCCAGCCAGTTCATCAAAGTACTCTGAATTGCCGATGTTCAGGGCAACTGCACCCTCGTTAATTTTATAAGCGGAATCCGCCGCACTTCCCCATGTGCCCACTTCCAGATAGAGGGCAGAGGTTGTCTTGGTCTGATCTGCATTCGTTTCTGTAAGCAGACCGGTTCCCACCAGCAGACCACTTGGATTCTCTTTCTCTGATTTTCCTGTAAAGGTATTTTTTTTCTTATCTGTGTCTGTCGTAAATACGATGCTGTCCTTTGCGGTTGCATTCCAGTATCCGGTTGCCTGATAGACAAGTCCACCAAACTGGGCAGTGCATGCATTTAGCGTCGAGCCCGATATGGTCACTCCGGCATTCGCAGCAAACTTAACATTCGTATTCTTCCACTGGTAGCCCAGCAGACCGCCGCTGGTTATGTCTGATGATGTTGTGACCGTCTCACCCTTTACCGATAATTTAGAAACCGCTATCGTGCTGGGTTTTGCCGCATTATTCGAATCTTCCCCACGGCTGACTGCGATCAGACCGCCGACATAGGCATTGGATTGCGATGCAGATGTAATGAAACCGCTTAAGGTCGTGTTACGCACAGTTACGGTACAGCCCCCCATTACTTCCGCCGCAAGACCGCCGATTCTGTGGTTGTCAGTATCACGTTCATCATCAAGGCTCGCTGTATTCCCCCATGTACAATCTGTAAAGATTAACGTACTTCCTTCGCATCGAGCCAGAAATCCTCCTTGCCAAGCCAGAAGCTTCTTTGCATCTGTTGCTTCTTCTGTTACAGAACTCTTGGTATTTACTGTAACATGGTTGAATTCTGTCTTTCCACTTGCCAGGCCTATTGCCCCTGCGACAAATGCTGGATATTTGATGCCTTTTACTTCCTGATTTACCGTCTTCGGTATTTTGCAGATGACATTACCATTAATCGTAAGCTTGGAAATGGTTACATCCCCGGCAAATGGAATCAGTGCCAGACTGTAATGCGTATCTCGCTGGTCGCTTCGCTTTGCATAGAGCTGTCCGGCTGCAAGATCATTTCCAGAAATATCTTTGCCATATGTAGCTCCAATATCCAATGTAATCGTATGATTGCTGCCGTCCAGCGTTCCTTTGAACTGATGTGCTTTCTTATCTTTCTCTATATTATCCTTGCCGATGCCAATAATACCTGTATTGGTAAGATCCACATCTCCGGTCAGTTGCACTGTCTGTTTCTGGGTTCGATCCACCTCGCTCTCAAGCTTCAGTGCTTCCGTCTTTTCCGTCTTTTCCGTATCGGTCTTGGAAAACTCAAATGCCAGCGCATATGCCGCAAATTGATTTGCACCATTGATATCCGCCTTAGTTCCATTCTCTACAGAACTGTTTATCGTAACAGTATGAGCTACTTCATCAAAGGTAAAGACTCCATCTTCACCTTCAGACAGATTTCCCCCAAGTCGAATCACAGCTCCCCAGTTTCCAATATCTGAGCCGCTTCGATCCGTACCGGAATAACGGGTCAGGCTCCAGCCTTTTCCGTCTGCATCCAGACTATTACCATTTCCAAGAGCATAGATCAGACCATTTTCATTGCATCCCACAATCTGTCCTACATGGTTATAAGCAGTTGTAATCTTCTGCTTCTCTAAATTTGTCTCTCCGTGAAGGCGCAGTACCCCCTTTACCAGATGACCAATCAGACCGCCATGACCTTCCACCTGATCTGCTTCGTTTGCAAGATCATTATCATCTGCTGTAGTTATTGTCACATTTCCCACATTGAGGAAACCGTCATTCAGCTTTCCCACCAGACCGCCAACACTTGTGGTATTACTGTTTTTCATATCTGCTGTGGAAGCAGACACATTTTCGATTTCCACATAACTGCTGCCGGATACAGCACCGATCACTCCACCATACGTGGTACTTGCTTTACTTCCACCTGTGGAAACTGCCCTGATATCTGAATCAGCAGCGTTGGAAGTTCCTTTTATGGCCAGTGTATTTTGCATAACGGCTACACTATTTCCATCTGTACTAGCTACAGTATCATAGGCTCCGACCAGTCCGCCCAGATTTTTCACTTCGCTCTCACTGATCACCTTTGTCGTGATGGCATCTGTCGTCTTTCCTGAGACAGCCACGGTAGTGGAACTTGTACTGGTGTTTTTCAGCACGCCAAATAATCCGCCGACATCCTTGCCGCCGGAAACAGCAATGCCGTGAAACTCATATTCAGAAAGATCGTAGCTGATTGAATTGTCAGTACCGTTATCTATGCCGCCTTTCGTAACCGAATACGCTCCGATCAGTCCGCCTGCTGCTTTTTCACTGCCTGCCTTTAACGTAAGGGTATCCGCAAACGCAAACTTTCCGGCAGCCGCTTCGTTTTCTCCATTTTCTGCCTGAACGCTGATCTTTCCATCTGTCACGCTTCCGGCCAGTCCTCCGGCCTTTCCGGACGCAGAACTTACCTGCGCTGCAGAAGTTCCGGCAATCGTTAATTGACTGTCTGCTTTCATCCGGCCGACAAATCCACCCGCATCTGCTTCTGATGCGGTTGCTTCGACACTAACCGTCTTCTTAGTATTATCTTAAAAGTCGCAGTCAGGGATGCGCCCGGTTCCATCGTATTACAGAATAAACCTGTATGACTCTCTCCGCTGACTTTCAATGAGTTTGAGAAATTATTTGTAAAAGTTATCTCTGCACTGCTGCCTTCTTCCATCGTGCCAATCAAACCGCCGATTGCTGCTTCTTGTATCCTATCAGAATTCAAATTGCTAAGTACAACCGTTGAAGTTAATTTTTACGATCTTCACTATATTTCAGTTTTTCTGCCAAAAGTGGTTTCGTGGTGGTGGAAAAAGTCCCTGAAATGCTAAAGGAAATCGGATCCAGATCTGCTTTCGTTGAAAGCGCATGAAACAGTGCTTTCGTCGTGGTTATTGAGAAATTTTCTGCTACTGTTTTTTTATCAAATTCAAATTTTCCTTCATACGGATCGGCATCATCACCCAGTCCCAGAAAGCTATAAGTCTGCCCTTTAATCTCTGCCGTTCCCGTAAGATCCCATCCTGAAGTTGTAACCAGGTTTATTGTATACTTTTTATATTCGGAAGGCTTCACATTGGATAACAGGATTAATCCGATTCCATCTGTTACCGTTATTGTCACGGTATTTGCATCAACTTTTAATTTGTCTTTTGCAGCTTCATCATCTTGAGCAAGTTGAGCCGCTTTCTCAAGTGTCAGCGTCGGAGTCTGATTTCCCGCATCCGCCGCTACGGATGCGGCATTTGCCTGGTTTTCCGCATCGCTGCCGTCCTGCCGGTTCTGGCCTTCGTTTTCTGCAGACGTGGACTCTGGTTTCTGCTCTGCACTTTCTGACGCTGCTGTGTCGTCTATCTGGCTGCTGCTCTTGGCAGAATCTGTGCTGTCCTGCTGTGTTTCCTTTTCTGCTGATCCTGTTTTTTCTGTCTCGCTGCCTTGTTCCGCAGATTCTGTCTCTTCTGTCTCGCTGTCTTTTTTTGCAGACCCTGTCTCTTCTGTCTCGCCGTCCTTTTCTGATGGTTCCGTGCTGTCTGTCCCGGTTTTTGTCCCGCTCTGCTCTGTACTTTCCGTCTGTCCTCCGGTTCCGCCATCTTCCCCTGCATCCACAGAGCCTGCCCCGGTATCCAGAATGGATTCGCCCGCTGCTTCTTCCGATATGGTCTGCGTTTCCGTGCCTTCTTCTGCCCCTGTCCCTGCCAGTGCCGATGCCGGTGTCGTCAGTACCATGCAGACTGCCATTCCGGCCGCTACCATACGCTTCATCCAGTTTATCTTTTTACGTACTCTCATTTTCATCAATCCTATCCTGCCTGTAAAAATAGTAGGAGACCTTATAATCCACTCATTTTTCTAACTCACTCTGCCCCTTCTGCTTTCTTTTCCTGATAGGAAACAGTAACAAGACTTCCAAAAGAAATCCAGTTATTCTCTTTCTCCTCTAACGGTTTGTCCGGGTTTCTGTAAAACTGGAACTGGATCGCGGTTGTCGAAGCGTCCACATCAAATACATACGAATGCTTCCCCTGCTCCGGGACCGTGGTATTCTTCCCGCCTATTACAGTCCAGCTGCTCAGCTGCAGCTTATCATCCCAGGTGACCGCCACCTTTCCTTCTCCATTTCCTGATATTTCATAATTGAATGCATCGTAATCCAATGGGCTCTTGTTAATTGTTGAATCAAGGAATTTTCCTGTCCAGTTTTTTGTCACTTTGTAATCTGCAAACGAAAGAATTGCTGCCAGTTTCTGTGAATTGACCGCGTCTGCCGAACTGGAATCCGGTTCCGCCGTTATCTGGATTTTGATCTTGTCTTTCAACGCTTTTGGAATCCGGAAGGAATAACTATTTTTTTCTGCTTTTCCCGCTGCCAGTTTCTGGTCTTTCAGGGTACATGTTCCATTCGTATCAAAACTATTCCCGCTCATCGTGATTTCTTTAATTCCATCCGGAAGGTTTTCTCCGCCGTCTGTGGCAGTCAGGACTGCACTGACTGTGTAGGTAATGTTCTTCGGGTTATAAAGAGTCTCATCGCCCCACACATAATTGCACACGATTACCATAATGGTATAGTAATTGTCGCTTTCTACGAGTGAAATCCGTTTTACCGGAGGATTTTCATCCGTCAGTCTTATCAGTGACAGATAATTCGAACCAAACATTGTATCGCTCTGTGTTCCTGTTGACACGACACGCTTTACGCTCTGAAAATTAGTGTACGCCGCGAAGCTTCCGCCCACGACAAGGATCAGCACTCCCAGAACAAAAATCGCTCCGGCAGGACTACCACACCGGATCCGTTTTCCTGTTTTTTTCTTCATTTTAATCTCCACTCTTTTGTGCCATCTATGTTCTCTATTTTACCCATCGTTTTTCAAAAATGCAAGCATTCCTTGTATTCTGCAACAATTTGTTACCACGCTCGTTACTGCTCGGAAGTTTGACAGTTAAATATAAATTCAATAAAAAAGTACAGAACAAATCGAATATCCGTTCTGTACTTTATATGTTTTCTATCTTATTTGTTCAAAAAATTATACTTTACTTACCTTTCATCTCACCGTAAAGCTGAAAGAATGGTTCTTTTAACTTTTTCTGTGCATCCACGGGTCGAGTAGACGCACCCCTTACGGTCGTACGCCCCTCGCAGAATCCGGACTTGCGGCTTTCCCGCATCCGGCTCTTTGCGAAACGAATCGTTCACATTTTTCAATCGTATACACTGACATATATTTTTGCTCTTACTAACGGGTAACTGTTATCAATCATATTCAGAAACTCTACCCAGTTGTAGCTTTTCTTCTGGCTTCTTCTGTTCAGCCAGTAGAAAAGGCTTTTCATAACATTATAACGAAATGCTGGAGTTATCACCTCTTTAAACCACCACACCAGTACATAGTGCATATAGATACACGAGATGACCGGTGAACAGACAGAACCCTGTCCGCTTCCTTCCTCTGTTGCTTCGAACTGGTAGTCGTTCATAATCCCTGCTTTCAGCATACGCCTGACAAGCCGGGTGATATTAGGGTCTTTAATCTTTGATTCTATGAAGCGGATAATCCATTCATGGTCGAGATGTTGGAAAAATCCTTTGACATCCGCATCTAACACATAACTGGTCGGCTTTCTTTCCAGCATCGTGTTCAGTTTACGGATTGCCCTATGACATCCTCTGTTAGGTCTGAATCCCATCATTTCGTCATAAAACAATGGTTCAAATACCGCTTCCAGTATCCTGCGCAGTGCTTCCGGCACCAGTTTATCTTCATAACAATAGATACTGAGAGGGCGCGTCTTTCCATTATCCTTTGGTATCTCTACCAGTCTTGCCGGTTTGGATTTGTAGGATTTCTTCTTTAAACGTTCTACCAGATTTTCTATGTTCTCATCCAGGTTTCTACTATATTCCTCTTTTGTAACTCCGTCGATTCCTACAGCTTTCTCCCCATCCATTTGAAGATGACAACTCTGAAGCATCTCTTTGTTAATGAGATGTCCCAGTGACGTAAAGACCATGTCTGGATTCTCTTTTGATAATTGTGATATTCTCGCCAATTTCGTTTCCATTAGTTCTCCTATCTCTGTGTATAGCTAATGTTTCCTCTTTGATATAGTTTCGCAGGCCAAAACTGCGAGGAACAGTTCTATCTCGACTTCCCTCCGGCATTTATTTTGTTCATGCCTTCATCAGTACTTTTCGGGCCTCCGACTACCTGCATTTCTTTTGCCTTCCTTCCAGACCACAAAGTCGGCGCTCTGATTTATGGGATTTCGGTGCTCTATAGCTATCCCCATTACCTTTCTGTCTACGCTTAGCATATGCCGTTACCGTCATACACCCAAGACTCGCTTCAAATGCTGTGGCTAGCAACTTATTTGACAGGATTTCCACCTACCGGATTATATGCCCTTAACTGGGCGCACGGTCAGACCCCATAAAGAAAATATATTTGGCACCGAACTGGCGCACACCCCCGTTTCTTTCATTATATCAGAAACGGGGGTGATTTTGTGGTTTTTTGACAGGCTGAGGAAGGCTCCGGTGCCAAAAGCGCCGGAGCCTTCCTTGAGTCTTACTTTGCAAGTACAACGGAAATTTTGATTTCCTTTTCCGCCTCGCTCAGGTCGAACGCGCCGCCGTCCGCAACGCTCACACGTAGCTCATACAGTGTGCCGTCAGAAAGCGTATCCACGGCGCTGCCTGCTTCATCCGTGATCGTCCACAGCTCTTTGCTGACCTCCGCCGGCTTTCCGTCTGCACCGTAGGCATAGAGCTTCAAATCAGCGGCGCTTCCGGAAAGATTGTTCATCCGGAACGAGACCGTCGTGTTGGGATGAACATTTTCGACCGTCACAGTATTGCGCCAGCTCGCGACCGTACCTTCGCCGCCATCCTGTTCAAACTGCGCCTGCGACAGCGTGTTTCGCGCGGACTTGTCGAGATCGACCTTACGGTAGGGCATTTCGGGAAGATACACAAAGCGGTCCTGCAAGCACAGCAGCTCCAGATAGCCCGTCGGGCAGTAGAGCGCGTTGCCGCTGTTTCCGGCATACATACCGATAGCCATGTTATTGTAGCCATATTTGTTGGAGATGTCCATGGTGAATACCGTCTCGCCAGTGGCAAAGTCCAGAATGATGTACTGCCACATGCCGCTTTCCAGATCCTGCACATAGCCGTAAATATAGCCGGTTGCGGTGGAGAGCTTCATAATCGACGTGTCGCTCAAGTCATTTCGGCACCAGACGCTTTTCATCTCATAGCCGGAATCGGTTTTGACCGTATCGACACGTTCGACGCCGGGCGCAATCATGCAGTTGCCCTTTGTCAGCCAGTTCGTATCATAGATGTTGGCGTAGCTCTGGATGGAAGAGTCACTGTTGGGATCAGCAAGGCCTGCGCTGCCTGCGCCGAACCAGTTGCACACGATGGTGCTGACGGTGCCCTCGCTGTCGTCATAGACGATGGCAGAGTTTTCAATCGCCACCTGATAGCCCTCGGGCAGATCATCCAGCACCGGCATGCTTGCAACGATCTCACCGGTATTCATATCGAGCGCCAGCAGCTTGACTGGATCCGCGTTGTCGGTGAACATCACAAGATCCGGTGTCAGCGACGGGGAGCAGCCGCCGCCCCAGGCAAGACCGCCGCCGGTGGTCTTGTCGTTTTCGCCGCTGACCTTCGCGCCGACGCTCTCATACGGTGTGCACCAGACAGCCTCGACACCGTTATTGGCACGCAGCAGATAGCAGTTCTGGTTTGTCAGGATGACCGCGCCGTCCTTGGAGGCGGCAATCCCGTTTTCCGCGCCCTCGCCGAGCGCCAGCCCGTAGACGAAGACGGCCTTCGAAAGGTCGGCCTGCTCTCCGTTCAGGATCGCCTCGATCGCCGAGTGGGCGATGTAGCCGAGCACGCCCTGCTGCTCACGCTCGGGATAGATGCGGAAGCCGCCGGTTGCAAACCAGAGGTTTCCATCGTAGTCAAAAACCACGGACAGAAGATTCTGCGTCAGCTCCTTGCCGAGCGCAGCCTCGGCTGCCGTCTTGATGTCAATGTCCAGTACCTTTTCAAATTCAGGCAGGACGTTTCCTGCTTCATCGGTTGCCCGCAGCATCAGCACATGGTTGTTGCTGGTGGGGCAGACGATGCGGTTTTCCGAGTCCAGGAACGTATAGGAGCTCTGGATGACGTAACCGCCGCCGTCATGCTGCTTTGGGGAGAAATAGCCCAGCGTCGTGGTTTCCTCCGCGTTCAGATCGCGGATGGCGATGCCGCCGAGCAGCGGAACGACTGCGTGGCCGTAGTTGTCAAAGTAAATGGCAGGCGAAGCATTCGCGTTGGTTTTTTCATAGGAAACATTGATCTCCGGATAGATGCCAAGCGGCAGGACTTCATCCGTAGAGTCGGTATTGTAGCCGTCGTGGTGAATGTTGGCGTCGCTCTTTGCCATATAGGGGTTTTCGTCAATACGTTTGGCATTCATGGCCTTTACCGGCAGGGCGGCGCTTGCCGCGGAGTCTGTATCCGATGCAAGCATGTCGGAAGACTGCTTCGCACCGCAGGCCGCCAATGTCAGGCACAACACACCGGCCAGCAGAAGGGTTGGTACAGAACATGGTAACTTTTCTTTTTCATTGATATCCTCCATTTTTGTGCTTATTGTCTCGGTTTGGTTTGATGCCCGTTTATTCAATCCAGGCATTCAGTCCTCGCTGGAATGCTTCTTCGGAAAACGGCTTCATCAGGAAATAGTCGGCCCGCAGCCGGAAGGCGTGAAGAGAGAAATCCAGGTCACTGCACCAGATCATCCGGCACGCGGGGCATAAGGAACGAAGGTGCTCCGCCGCATTCAATCCTGCCACCCCGGAAAGTGCAATGACGGCATTGGTTGGAGCATCTTTCTGCGCCGTTTCAAAAAAGCGTTCCTGGTCGTCATATTGCATGACCTGCGGGAACAGTCCCCTCGTTATGCAAAACTGGGTAATTTGCTCGGCGTAGCGCTGCCGCTCTGCTTCCTGTTCTGCCAGTACAGCAATACGATACACAGATCTCCCTCCTTCCTTCATCCGATTAGGCATCTTGCTTGCACTCAGTATAAAAAGGCCATTCGGTTTTTTCAAGCGCCGTAGCACGAAAGGTGCGATTTTGGCACGAATTCCGACAGCGGTTCTTTGTCATCCTCGACACACTGTGATATAATTATCTTGGAATTTAAGCACAAGGAGAGAACCCTGCATGAGAATTGCGATTGTGGATGATCTTGCCGCGGAACGCACACTGCTGAAAGACCGGCTGGAGTGGCAGCTTCAGCGGAGAAACGTACAGGCGGATATTCTGGAATACGAAAGCGGCGAGACATTTCTGGAAGCGGCAAGGAAAGCGACCTTTACTGCCGCATTTCTGGATATTTATATGGATGGCATGACGGGCATGGAGGCGGCAAAGAAGCTGCGGGAAACCAACAAGGACTGCCTGCTGGTTTTTACCACGACCTCGACCGACCATGCGCTGGAGGGCTTTCAGGTACGGGCGCTGCACTATCTGGTCAAGCCCTTTACCGAAGCGGACATCGACGCGCTGACGGACGAGCTGCTTGCCCGCGTACCGCAGCCGGATAAATATATGGAGCTAAAGGTGGAGGGAAGCGAGATCCATCTGCGCTATCAGGACATCGTCTACGCAGAACACTTCGCCCACTTGATCTACGTCCATACGACGGTTCAAAAGACGCTTGCCACGCGCCAACCCTTCAAGACGTTCATCGCCCCACTAAAGGATGACACACGCTTTTTTTGTGTGCGGGCGCGGCGTGATCGTGAATCTGGAACACGCGAAGGATCTGGAAGGCGCCGCCTTCCGCATGGCGGACGGAAGCCGCGTGTTTGTCAGTCAGGACCTTCTGAAAAGCGCCCGGCAGGCGCTTATGGAGTTCTTGCTTCAAAGGGGGCGGATGGCATAATGGAGCTGATGCGTTCAATTCTGGAGCTCGGCGTGGTGATTCCCGGCATGCTGCTTGCCTACTTTCCGGTAAAATCCAGTTTAAAGCAGCCGCTGTCAAAGCTTGTTTTATGGCTTGCCCCGCTGCTTGTGCTGCTTTGTGCCGCCGGAGGCGTGGTGTGCTATGCGCGCCGCATGCCGACTGCGCCGGTGCTTGCGGGGCTGACCTTGCTCGCAGCCGTGATCTACATAAAAACACTCCGGATCTCGCTTTGGAAATCCGGAACGGTTGCATTATCTGTCTGTGCGGTATTTGCCTGTATCAACAGCCTTTGCCGGGCGATCAACGCCGCTATGCTGATCGATTCGCCGCAGGCACAGGCTGCGCCGTGGTTCTGCCTGCGGGCCGTGATTTGCTATCATGCGATCTGCTGGCTGTTTGCCGCCATCGCCTATTATCCTGCGACGCACAGCGTGCGGAGGATGGTCGAGGATGAAAATTTTGCACAGACCTGGTATGTGTTCTGGGTGCTGCCGCTGATGTTCATTGCACTGAATCTGTTTATGATCCCCAAGTATGCGGACACGCTCTATACCGGGCGTGTTTTGCAGGGGTATTTTGTGATCAGCATCGCACTTTTGTTTTTGATGCTTTTCTTCAACGCAATCTTCCTTCTGATGGCGATCAGCATCAACCGGAATGTGAGATTGCAGCAGGAGAACCAGCTGCTTTCCATGCAGCAGCAGCGCTACGAAAGCCTGAAAGCTGCCATTGAGGAAGCACGGCAGGCGCGGCACGATCTGCGCCACCAGCTATGTCAGCTCGCTGCCCTTGCAGAAGAAGGGAATCTTGAAAAGATCAAAGCCTATCTTTCCGGCGCAGTTTCCAGAATCCCGAGTTTTGAAATGCATTTCTGCGAAAACCGGGCGGCAGACAGCGTGGTTGGGTATTACTGCGCGCTTGCCAAACGGGAGAATATCCCGTATTCCGTGCAGATTGATCTGCCGGAATGTCTTCCTGTAGACGAAATCAATCTGTGTCTGGTTCTCTCTAATCTGCTGGAAAATGCGCTGGAAGCCAGCCTGCGCACTGCACCTGCCAGACGCAGAATCGAGCTGACCGCCTATCTGCATGGCAACAGTCTGGCACTGATTCAGGTTGAAAACACCTATGACGGAGTTATTCGGGAAAAAGACGGGGTATTCCAGTCCTCCAAGCGAAAAGGAGAAGGTGTTGGTATCCAGTCCGTCCGCCATATCGCAGAAAAATCTGGTGGAGTAAGTACAGTCACCTATCAGGACGGCCTGTTCTGCGCAAAGGTCATGCTCTGCGGGTAATTATGCCTGCCTTTCCAAAACGCACGACCACGGATTTCAGTAATCTCGCCTCCGGCAATCTCATCGGCTATCTAATGGTACCTGACCCCGAGTTCCCACGAACACCATCCTTCCAGCGCCGCCCGCAGCCGTCGAAAGCGCTGACTGGCAGCGACCGCACGAAAGTCAAAGTCATGGGACGCGAATCTATTCTCATTAATAAATCACTGACCGATCTGCGTGCTGTGGAACAACTGACCGACAGCGAACAGCTGAATGGCCTGGCGGCACTTCTGCTGGATGCGGCGGAACGCAGGATGGACGGTAAGAAAACACTGGTGCAGGTTGTGGATCTGCTGGAACGGCAGATGGATGAAAAAGGACTTGCTTCTCTTCTCGCTCCTGGAAGACCTGGGGATCTGGCGCGGCCGAGACGGCAGGAGATCTTTGAATGCCTGGACCGGTGCAGGGAATTGAAGTTTTAGGTAGAAAAAGTCCCACTGCTGACAAGCTATTCATCAGCAGCGGGACGATACATATTATTTATTTTTCTCCTGGTGTTCTAATTATCCCTCAGACTAAACTGTTCCACCTTCCCATCCGGCAGCAGCATCCTTGTCTGCGATGCAATTCCGGTTACCATATCAACGCTTACCTCATACAGAGCCTGCGATGCAGACGGGTTTCCAGGCATGCCGCATCGTACGGTTGTGCTGTACGTTGTCCCATTTACACTTCCTTCCATGACCGCAAGATCTTCTCCCGGGGAATCAATCGTTCCCTGCGCATAATGCTCTTCTAACTTTTGATACACTTCTTCTGCACTCATAACATTCTCATCCGAAGAAGTATCATCCTGCACAGAGTCATTCTGTGTCAGTTCCAGTGGTTTCCAGTCTACGCTAATTTTTTCCCCAAGTTCTGCAGGACAGTCAATCTTGTCCAGACTATATCCATTTGCATTGATTTTATAATAGTTTCCCTGATCCCCCGCGTCGCTGTAGATCACACCACTTGTATAAATATGTGATTCTGTATAGGCGGAGAAGGTGTCATCCTCCCCCACTCTCTGAACGCTTTTTCCATCCTGCGAGAGAACATCTACCGTTTTATACTCTGTTCCAGTTATCGTCTCATAACTAATCAGCAGTTCTGGTATTCCATTTCCATCAATGTCATAATATCCATACCAGACCTGCCAGCCATGTGAAATCAAAAAATCATCAATATAAAGAAACTTTCCTGAAACAGCATCTGTTCCGCCGGCTATATAAGCATCCGTCGCATCCCGGTATTCCTGAAATACTTCATCATACAATTCCTCTTTGTATTCCATCGGCTCATCCATAATATTCACAATCATCGGCGGCTCATAGTCTGTGGAAACGAGAATTGCATCATCACTGCCACTTTCTTCTACTTTCACCACAAAAGAATACGTTCCGTTCCGATCTGGATTGCTTATAGTCAAATGATAGATTCCATTTGGAAGATTCAGTTCATACGGGCCAGCTTCCTTTACCTGTATTTCTTTGTTGTATTGATGACGGATGCTGACTTTTCTGTCTTCCAGGATCTTTTCTTCTCCACTTATTCCCATGATCTTCAGCACATAGCCGCCATAATAGTCCTGCTTTTTGTCATAAACCCGCAGTGTGCTGCCTGGTTTGATATCATATTCGATATTGTTAATCGCTTCTTCTGCATCAAAAATTTCAACAACATCAAATGCTCTTCTCACCAAAATCTGTTGTTCTTCTGTCAACTCTTCCATCGCATCAGCGGCATATTCCGCAAAGGTCCGGCACTGCGCGAAATCACAGTCCGATGTCATCATGACGATAACTCTGTACCACAATTCACTGAGTTCCTCCCAGGATAACTGCCCCTGGCCGCTTTCATTTAATCCATTTTTCATCAAATATGCCGTATACGAAATGACGGTGGAATATCCATGTGCATAGTCTGTCTGAGATTCCTCCCCATCTTTGTTTCGCACGTTAATCCTGTCGTTCGGTAAGATTTCATTAGCACCAGTGCTTCTCGGATATCCATTCTCATATGGATTATGTATGATTCGGTTTCCCATCTCCCAGTCAGCTCCATCTCCGACAGCTTCTGCAAGAATTTCCCCAAAAATATCCGAAATTCCTTCGTTTATCGCACCGGTTTCTCTGTTTCCAGAACTCCATTTCGCATATTTTCGAGTAATGATATGTGTATATTCATGGGCAATTACGTCTAGCGACTCAGTTACCTTTCCTGAATACGCAGTTCCAAGATCCATCCATCCTATTTTCCCCTGATATGCGTTCTCATCATAATCTTGTATTGCATCTGCAAGACGCTCTTTATAATCCACAACCCCTGCAGCCGCATTGTTTCCCTGCTGTGCTCCTAATTCATCATTGCTGACAACTGCAAGAACTCCCCAGCCATTTTCTTTATGTTTTTTCAGAAAATAATCATAAATCGAGCCAATCGTATTTAAATCAGAATAAACCTCTGCGGATGTTTGTGGCGTATCATCTTCATTTCCAAATATAGTATCCTTGCTTCGAACCTGCTGCAATACTTCCGGATAGCTCAGACCAGAAGCTGGATCCATATAGGTCTGACCGCCCGCATCATACATATAAATATTTCGTTTCTGATCCTTCAGCACATAATATCCATCAACTGGATCTGTTCCCTCGATTTCCTGCTGTCCATTTGTATCCGTATAAATTACAGATTCTTCATACAGCTCCGGCACCGCTTCCAGTACCTCTGCCTGATTCGCATCTACCAGAAATTGATACGATTCTGTCGGAATCTGATATGCCAGCCTCATAGTATCATTCATGTTATAAACACAAAGATTCTCCTGATTTAGAGTAATTTCATCCAAACTAGCCACTTCATCCATTCCAAGTGTTTCCGAAGCATACTGCCGGATGTTTTCCACTGCCTGTTCTTTGGTAATCGATGGAGTTAAATTAAGATCCTCTGCAACATCCGTTGCATTTCCGGTCACCGATGCCACATTTCCATCCTGATCCACTGCAACCACGATTGCTCTTCCATATACAGGGATTCCCTCATAATTCTGTTCAAAGCGGTAATAATGATCGCCGCTTACTTCTGCAGTGGATGTCTCTTTCAATTCGGAAAGTGCATTTTCCAATCCAAGCTCCTCTTTCTGCTCTACCAGCCATGCCTGCGCTTCTTCTGCATTCTGAATTCCGTTTGCTTCTTCTTTTGTGTCCTTATTTTCTACGGCTTTTTCATTTTTTGCTGTTGCTGCCTGCGGATCTGACTGGGGCTTGGGATTTTGATTTAAACCAAGTGCAATTCCCCCTCCTGCCGCAAGAATCACAGCTACACCGACCATCCAGATCCATTTTTTCTTTTTAGTTTCTTTTGAAGTTTGCTTTTGCACCGCCTGGCGGGATTCCACTTTTTCCGAAACTTTGTTTCCACAAAATGGACAGAACTTTACATTGTCTTTGATTTCCTTCCCACACTTTTCGCAGAACATTACTTTTCTCCTCTCTCATTGGACAAATTTATTTGAAACCGTCCTTTATAAACAGACGATTGCAAAACGCCATAAATCACATAAAACACAATACTTTCTATTACCTAATATCTCTTTACTGGATAATTTTTTTCTTAAAAGCAACAATTTTTTGTCCATTTTTTTAATTCTTTGTTTTTCTAAAAAGAAATATCATCTAAAAGATTCAGCACCGCAGGCATATTACATATTTTCCAATTATCATTGACTTTGCCAACTAAAATATAATCATCGACTAATAATTATTGCTCTTTTTTCACTTGCCAACTCTCTCCATTTTACAAATTTAATCAAATATTTTCTTTACACTTTACGTTACTCTCATATTTTTATTATCTAATTTTCTATAATACCAGCCTCCAGTTTTACTTTCAAAATTCTTAGCACACTTTCTTCTATTCTTTTTTCCGTTATGTCTCCAGAATTCACTGCTGTTTCTATGCCATTTATGGCGCTTTCCAGCTGATATGGCATTAAAATCATATCGCATCCCACCTGTATGGCTTTTACGGCCGCCTCATCGGACGAATACAGATTTGCAATCGCGCTCATCGCCATAGAATCGGTAATAATGATCCCGTTATATTTCATCTCCTCACGCAGAATTCCCGTAACAATATCATGTGACAACGTTGCTGGAATTTCTTCTGTTACATTTGGCAGTGTAATATGGCCCACCATAATCATGGATGCTCCTGCTTCTATCCCCGCCTGAAAAGGGCGCAATTCACATGTTCGAAGCTCGTCCAATGTTTTCCAGCTTTTTGCCTCTCCATAGTGACTGTCTTCTTCCGTATCGCCATGGCCTGGAAAATGTTTTAACGTGCACACCATCCCACTGTCGCGAAATCCTTTTACACAGGCAGCAACCATCTCAGCCACCTTCTCTGGATCTGTACCAAATGCACGGGAACCAATGACAGTATTGTTCGGATTGGAATTCACATCGGCGACTGGTGCAAAATCGAGATTAAATCCAAGCTGCGAGATTTCGCTTCCAATCGTATTTCCAACCCGGTAAGCCTGACTGATATCCTCCGTATCCCCGACCGATTCCATAGACGGAATTGCGGTAATTCCCATTTCAGAATTATTTCCCAGTCTCATTACGCTTCCGCCCTCTTCATCTACTGCGATGAATAGCCCTGTCTTCGAATAGGACTGCATATTCTGGATCATCGTTATCGTTTGTTCTCGATTCAGCAAGTTAGGCGCAAAAAACACAATTCCACCAACCGGCTGCGCTTCCAACGCAGCCCTTGTCGTGTCTCCAGCCATCGTTACTGTTGATACACCAGTAAGTTGTTCCGGCGTTACCACAAACAATTGGTAAATTTTTTCTTCCAGACTCATATGTTCCATCATATTCTGTGCTTTTTCTTCTACTGTTTGTTCTGTTTGTTCGTCGGTCTTTTTTTCATCGTCACCCCTTTTTCCAGCCTGTTCCAACGGTTCTGCGATATCTTCTGTCTCCGTTTTTTCAGGACTTTCCGTCACTGCCGTAACTTCTTCTTCGGTTCCTTTCGGTGTTGTTTCTGTTTTTACTTTTTCATCATCCGAACCGGTTGGCATGCCCTTTTCCTGTTCCAATTCCGATGCAGCTTCTATCGTATCTGTTTTTGTCCGTGTCTGTTTCTGCACTTTTTCACCTTTTCCCAGGACACCAATGATTCCAATCACCACACCTGCCATAAACAAAATTCCAGCGATCCCAAAAATCATCCTTTTTCTGTTTTTCTTCTTCATCCGTTTGTTTCTCTTTCATACTCGCAGACATACCCAACCTTTCCAGCAATCTTCGGAAAAGCACCTACGATATCATTTCTCTGATCATTAAAGGTCCAGCCAATTTCTTCTTCGTTATATTTTGCTTTCCACATGCACAGAAATAACTCTTTTGTTCCATCCGTATCCTGCCTGCTTGGTTCTCCCGGATACCAGTTATCAAAGGTCCAGTCTTCTCCTGTGATCCATCCTGCCTGTTTCCATTCTTCCGTATCCGACTGCAGTTTCGCGCCCAGCCAGAGATACGTGAGGCCTGACCGGTCTGCCATTTCACTGATTTTTTCATATTCTTCTTCTGAAGTGATCGTTGCCAGATATCCCCCTCTTTCCTCACAGGCATTCTTTGCGTCTTCCCAGGACAGGTCTCCTGCAATCACTTCATACGTATGTATGATCTCTGGTGCTTTACTTTCTGAAACTGTACTGGTTTCTTCCTTGGATTCCGAAACTGTTTTTTTATTTTCTTCCGTTTCTGCATATTCTGTTTCTGATTTTGTTTTGACCTTGGTATCTGTTTCCTGGTTTTCTGTTGTATTTTCGCTCACAGACGCAATCTCGTCCTGATCCGTTTTTTGTTTCAATTTGGAAGACTCACTGATCTTTTCCGGGACTGCTGTTGTTTCCTTCTTTTCTTCTCTGGCTATCTTCTGTTCCTGTTTCTGATCTACATTTTTCTTGCCAGACAACGCATGTACTGCCGCATAACCCACTCCGGCACAAGCTACAATTCCAAGAATAACTCCCAGAACTACAAACACTTTCTTTTTCTTCTGGTGTCCTGTTTTTTTCACTACTGCCTGTTCTCTTCTCTCTTGCTGTTCCTGATTTTCTGTTATATCCTCTGCCGTTTCTTCCGGCAACAAATTTAACATATCATCCGGAATCATAGTTCCATCGTAAACGCAAAATCTGGCCCGCTCTAGAATTGGCCGCCCACACGTCGGACATCTTGAAATTTTCTGACCACATTTTCCACAAAATTTGGAATCATCTTTTATCTCACTTTTACACTTAGGGCAAATCATATCCTGTTCTCCTTTTTTACATGCTTTTTCCGAATCAAAGACACCCATCTGCTGTAAAGCTTTTATTCATCAAAAAAATCTCCTCGCAGTGTTAGAATCTTCTGTAACAGCAGAAACTTTCCATCACCGAAAGGAGATTTTTTCTTTTAAACGGAAGTAAAGCCTGGACGATGTACATACCAGGAACCGCCAATCTTTACACATGAAATCTGCATAGTCCACTCATTCTCCCGTTCAGATCCCTTGGCTGTAATCCGCACTGTGACAACGGCTGCTCCTTTTATTTTGTCTGCATCGTAATCATAGTCATGTTGTAATTCATATTTGACCTGTGCAAGATCAGTTCCATCACAGGTTTCCATATCTTCGGCCTTGCACTTTACTTTCACATCATCCCCACAGGTGCCACTAATCTGCCATGCCTGTTCTTCTGCTGAATCTGCAAGTACCTGTTGAAATTCTTCATCTGTACTATACCAGCCGGATGGCCCAACCATATAATCAATATACGGCGGTGCCAACAGTTTGTAATATCCTTTTACATCCTGATTCAGTTCTGTTTCGCACGCTTTTGCTGCTATTTTTTCCGGACTTTTTCCTCCAAATCTCAGAACCACTGCCAGAATCACAACCAGAACAACTGCTGCAACTCCAATCATTCTACTGGGCGATTTCATAATTTTCGCAATTCCAGAACCAGATGGTTTCTGCTTTTCTGATGCTGTATTTTGTTCGATAACAGCGCCACAGGCCGGACAAAATTTTGCATCATCCTCCAATTGTGCTCCACATTTTCCGCAAAACATACCTTCATTCTCCTTTTTCACGCCTTAACAACTTTCTGTTTCCGATTCATTTTTTAATGTAAGCTGTCCATCTTTAATTTCATAGTCCGCATAAAAATCAGTTTCCTCATTTACAGCTTCTGTCGTTGAATTAGATAAATACAGTTTTCCTTCTTTTTCCTCGTATTTTCCTTCTCGTTCCTGCTCTGTAAACAGAGTTTCAAATTGCTGAAGTTTATTTGCTTTATTTACTTCCAGATTATCATTTATCATCTCTTCTGTACTCGCGTATCCCGCATCTTCCGCCCATGCTTCCAAGCTCTCATATCCCTCATCCTCTTTCGATGCTTCCAAAGTATCTTTTATTTTTGCTTTTATTGCATCTTCATAACGTGTTATCACTTCTTCATATTTTTGCTCAAACTGCTCTGTATCAGATTTCAGCGCATACGTTCCATCTGTTTTAAATTCTAAAGTAAACGGAACATCCAGTTCATCTAGATCCACAACTTCCATGACAGAGCCTTTGTTCAGAACTTCCTTATTGGAATCACTGGTACTATCTATAATTTCCTGCATTTTTTTTCTGGTTTTCCCACATTTCAGTCAACTCCGTGGTTGTTCCTTCTGACGTTTGAGAAATTTGTGAACTTTGAGAATTTTCAGAAGCACAGCCTGACATTCCTGTTGCCAATACAATTGCAGCTACTATTCCCATACTTGATATCCGTTTCCACTTGCTGTTTTTCATGATTTTTCCACCTTTTTCAATAAGCAAACAGGCTACCTGCTTTTTTAAATTTTATCGTTCATATTCATACACTGATCCACAAACTTTTCCACACCCGGCATAACAATCGTGCTCATGTTCAACGCTTTTAGTCCCAAGGCAAGGAATAAAATTTTCTGCCAGATCTGTACTGCCTGAACAATTGCTGATGTTAAATTTGTGATAAAAACTTCGTTTGCATCGATCCGTATCACAGACAAAAATGACTCTATGCAATTAATCGCATCGGGAATCAGGCCAATCGCCAAAATGCACATGGAAAAGATAAACAGCAATGCTCCAGCTTTTACTGCACATCTTCTCAACCACAGATTTTCTTCTACCAATAATACATATCCAATTAAAATTGCTGCCAGCAAAAGTCCTCCTGTCACTCCTGCCAGATAAATTACGGCGCCAAAACAGCCTGCTGAAATACC